>Ga0070739_10000848_pt1 | contig 52138 bp, 48 predicted proteins | sample Coa_R1_7_FD_66445 | JGI IMG/M metagenome (GOLD analysis project Ga0070739, IMG submission 66445) | Surface soil microbial communities from Centralia Pennsylvania, which are recovering from an underground coalmine fire - Coalmine... | ecosystem: Environmental > Terrestrial > Soil > Unclassified ...
GCGGTGTTCTCCTTCTCGCGCTGCGACATCACGACCGACTTGCGCTCGGGACCGACCATCACGCGGTCGATCGCCTCGTCGCAGTCGGTCATCTCGATCACCGACTTGTTGCGGCGCGCCGCGAGCAGCGCCGCTTCGTTCAGCAGATTCTCGAGGTCGGCGCCGGAGAAGCCGGGCGTGCGGCGGGCGAGCGTCTCCAGCGAGACTTCCTTCGAGAGCGGCTTGTTCTTGGAGTGCACGCCGAGGATCGCCTGACGGCCGCGCACGTCGGCACGGTCGACGACGATCTGCCGGTCGAAGCGGCCGGGGCGCAGCAGCGCCGGGTCGAGCACGTCCGGACGGTTCGTCGCGGCGATCAGGATGACGCCGGTGTTCTGGTCGAACCCGTCCATCTCGACGAGCAGCTGGTTCAGCGTCTGCTCGCGCTCGTCGTGTCCGCCGCCCAGACCCGCGCCGCGCTGGCGGCCCACCGCGTCGATCTCGTCGATGAAGATGATGCACGGCGCCGATTTCTTCGCCTGCTCGAAGAGATCGCGCACGCGCGACGCGCCGACGCCCACGAACATCTCGACGAAGTCGGAGCCGGAGATCGAGAAGAACGGAACGCCGGCCTCGCCGGCGATCGCGCGCGCGAGCAGCGTCTTCCCGGAACCCGGCGGGCCGAGCAGCAGCACGCCCTTCGGGATCCGCGCGCCGAGCGCTTGGAACTTCTTCGGATACTTCAGGAACTCGACCACCTCGCCGAGCTCTTCTTTCGCCTCGTCGACGCCGGCGACGTCGGCGAACGTCACCTTCGGCCGGTTCTCGCTGAGCAGCTTCGCGCGCGAGCGTCCGAACGAGAGCGCCTGGCTCCCGCCGCTCTGCGCCTGGCGCAGGATGAAGATCAGCAGCAGCGCCATCACGATGAACGGGATGAACTGCACGATGTACCCGACCAGCGGCGTCGACTGGGTCTGCAGCGCGGTGATCTCGACGTTGTTCGCCCGCAGCGACGGCAGCAGATCGCGGTCGTCCGGCGCCGTCGTCGTGAACTTCGATCCGTCGGTGAGCTCGCCGGAGATGTCGTGTCCGGCCATCGTCACCTTCTTGACCTTGTGCGAGGTGACGTCGGCGTAGAACTGCGAGTACGCCAGCGGCGTGTTCGACGGCGTCGTCAGCACGAGCTTGTCGACGATGAAGATCACGACGACGAAGATGCCGAGGACGACCAGGATGCTCTTGAGGTGCTTACCCATGCGTTGCGAGACCCTTTTACCGTTCTTACCTTAGAACGTTTCTCGGTTGAACACGTCTCGCGACGGAATGGTTGGCTTGGTCGGCCTGCTCACGCCGGAAGGACCTCCGGCCGAAGCTTCGCGAGATAGGGGAGAGTCCGGTAGCGTTCCTGATAATCGAGACCGTACCCTACGACGAACTCGTCCGGACAGGTCAGCCCGACGTAGTCCAGGGTCACGTCGAGCGCGCGATGGTACGGCTTGTCGAGCAGGACGGCGGCGCGCAACGACGCCGGCTGGCGGTTTTCGAGCATCGCGCGCAAGTAGTTCAGCGTGTGCCCGTTGTCCACGATGTCCTCGACCACGATCACGTGGCGCCCCTCGATCGCGTGCGTCGTGTCCTGGATCAGCCGCACCTCGCCGCTCGAGCGGTGGGCGTTTCCGTACGACGAGACTGCGATGAAGTCGAGCTGGACGTCGGACGGCGCGCCCGGCGTTTCGGCGATCGCGCGCGCGAGATCGGCCGTAACGAACACGGCACCCTTCAGCACGCCGATCAGGACGAGCGGGCGCCCGCCGGCGTCGCGGGCGATGGCGGCCGCGATCCGGCGGATCGCGTCCGCGATCTCCTCGCGGTCGAAGAGCACCCGTTCGATCCCGGGCGGGAGCGTCTGCTGCTGCATCACCGCTCGTCTTCGCGCCGCGGCTCCGGGTCACCGTCCGGCTCCGCGCGCAGCCGCAGCACGGCGGCGCGCTCGGCCGCGACGATCGCGGCGCAGCGCGCGACGGCCCGGTCCAGATGCGGAAAGTCGCGGCGCAGCGCGGCAAGATGCGGGCGCAGCGCGTTCCGGCGGTAGCGCAGGTCTTCGTTGGTCGGATCGAGCGCATACGGCAGCGCCGCGGCCCGCAGCTCGAGCGCGAGCTCGCGCCGGCCGACCCGAAGCAGCGGCCGGATCAGCTCGACGCCGTCGGCGAGGCGGCGGCGCTCCGGAATCCCGGCCAGACCGGCCAGCCCCGTGCCGCGGAACAGCGCGAGGAGCACCGTTTCGGTCTGATCCTCGGCGGTGTGCGCGGTGAGCACGAGCGGCGCGCCGGCGTCGGCGGCGATCCCGGCCAGCGCGGCGTAGCGCGCATCGCGCAGCGCCGCCTCGTCGTCGCGGCCGACGGCGGGACGCGCGACGACGACCGGGAGCCCGAGCCGCTCGCCCACCGAGAGCGCGACGCACTCGTCCTGGCCGGCGCTCGCGCGGCGGCCGTGGTTCACGTGCGCGAGCACCGCCGCGCAGCGCCCGCGCTCGGCGAGACGGGCGACGATCGAGGCGAGCGCCACCGAATCCGGGCCGCCGCTGCACGCGATCACGACGCGAACGCCGCGGCCGGCGCGCAGAGCGCGCGCGACCGCGGCGTCGAGGAACCGTTCGGGGCGAGCGCCTCTTACCAGCTCGCGCCCTGGATGGTGATCGGGTTCGTCGTCACCGTGACCGAGACGGGCTTCGACTGCCCGAAGAAGTCTTTGAACGTCACCGTGCACTGACCGGCGTTCTGTCCGGTGATCGTGAAGTTCTGGCTCGGCCCGCTCCCGGTCGTGGGCGAGACGGTCGCGATGTTCGTGCACGTGTCGGTGTGCGAGAACGTCAGCGTGTAATCGGTCTCCTGGACGTTCACGGTCTTCGCGTTCGCGGAGCCGGTGCCGAAGAGCTGGACGCTCGACGGGTTGACCTCGAGCACGCCCGGCGGACCCGGCGTCGGCGTCGGCGACGGCGTGGCCGTCGGGTGCGGCGTCGGCGTCGCGGTCGGGTGCGGCGTCGGCGTCGCGGTGGGATGCGCCGTCGGCGTCGCGGTCGGGCGCGGCGTCGGCGTGGGATGCGCCGTCGGCGTCGCGGTCGGGTGCGGCGTCGGCGTCGGATGCGGCGTGGCCGTCGGATGCGCCGTCGGCGTCGCGGTGGGATGCGCCGTGGGGGTCGCGGTCGGGTGCGGCGTCGCCGTCGGATGCGCCGTGGGCGTCGCGGTCGGGCGCGGCGTGGCCGTCGGATGCGCCGTCGGCGTCGCGGTCGGGTGCGGCGTGGCCGTCGGATGCGCCGTCGGCGTCGCGGTCGGATGCGGCGTGGCCGTCGGATGTGCCGTCGGCGTCGCGGTCGGGTGCGGCGTTGCCGTCGGATGCGGCGTTGCCGTCGGATGCGGCGTTGCGGTGGGATGCGCCGTCGGCGTTGCGGTGGGATGCGCCGTGGGCGTCGCGGTCGGATGCGGCGTCCCCGTCGGATGCGCCGTCGGCGTCGCGGTCGGGTGCGCCGTCGGCGTCGCGGTCGGATGCGGCGTCCCCGTCGGATGCGGCGTGGCCGTCGGGTGTGGCGTCGCGGTCGGACGCGGCGTCGCGGTCGGACGCGCGGTCGGCGTGGCCGTCGGATGCGCCGTGGGCGTCGCCGTCGGATGCGGCGTGGCCGTCGGGTGCGGCGTCGCGGTCGAATGCGGCGTCGCCGTCGGACGCGGGGTCGCGGTCGGCGTCCCGGTCGGGGCCGGCGTGGCCGTCGGATGTCCGGTCGGCGTCGCGGTCGGGGTCGCCGTCGGCGACGCGCTGGCGGTCGGCGTCGCGGTCGGGCGCGTGCTCGGCGTCGCGGTCGGGGTCGGCGTCGCCGCCGGCGTCGGACTCGCCGAGGGCGTCGGCGACGGCCCGCACTGCACCGTCCCGCCGCCGGAGACGTCGTTGGTGCCGGTGACGACGAGCTTGAACGTGCGCTCGTTGGAGTTGCCGTTGTAGTTCAGAAAGACCGTCGTGGTCGGGCCGTCCACGGTCACTTGCGAGCTTCCGCCGTTCGCCGCTTTCGCGCGCGCCGAAGACGGCCCGGCGCTTTGGCCGACGCTGAGCTGCGTGTCGCCGGTCGAATCTTCGTCGGTGATCTGGAAGCTGTTCGCGAACGGCGCGCTGCCGGTGATCTGCGCACCGCTCTTGTCGTACGCGACGATCGTCAGCGGGTTGCTCGACGGCGTGCCGAGCTGCAGCGGCGTCGCGGTCAGCGCGACCGTCGCGACGACGCCGCGCAGCACCACGCTGAAGTGGGGCGAGCTCCCGGCCGCGATCGTGAACGTCGCGTTCGCCGTCGCCAGCACGTCGTTCGCATCGTCGAGGAGCGAGAAGGTGTACGCGACGGTGCCGGTCGGCGCCGGGATCGCGACGGTGCAGGTCTCACCGGACGCGCTCGCCGTGCAGTTCCCGCCGCTCCCGGTCGAGAGCGTGACGACCATCGGATTGATCTTCGCGATCGCCGGCGGAAGCGTCGAGCTGCCGTCGATCGACGTGATGTCGACCGAGAGCTTCGTCGTGTTCGGCGACACGTAGCGCGGCGCGCGCAGCGCCGACGCGGTCGACGTTCCGCCGCGCGGGATCGTGAACGTGACGCTCGCGCTCCCGATCCCGGCGGGGATCGACGCTACGGGCGCCGGCGGCAGGACGCCGCCGCCGCCCGCGCAGCTGGTGAGGACGAGGAGCGCTGCGAGGGCTGCGACGCGCTTGTTCATGGAAACCGGGCTCCTTTAGCGCGTGCGGCCGGCGGCCGACAGGCCGACGCTGCCGTCGTTGACGGTGATCGCGATGGACGCGGTCGATCCCGAGGCGGTCGTCAGCGTGACGGTGCAGCGCCCGGCGGCCAGCGGGCTGACCGTCGCGGTGACGGTCAGACCGCTTTGCGAATAGTTCGTGACGCGCGCGATCGGCCCGGACGGCGTCAGACAGCTCTGCGCATCGACCGTCACGGAAGACGCCGCGCTCAGCGTCCCGGTCACGGTCTGGTCGTACGCGTAGCCGTTCGCCGCCGTGGAGATCCCCGCGAACGAGAGCGACGACGGCGAGACGCTGATCGAGGCCGGCGTCGTCGTCGGATAGTGCGGAGCGACCGAGGGCGAAGAGCCGCAGCCCGAAAGCGCAGCAGCGCCGGCGGCGATGAGGACCGCCGTCCACCTCGAGATGTTCATGGTGCTCCCAACCTCAGCGCGCGCGAACAGCCCGCCCGCTCGTCACGCTACACCGGCCGCCGTTCCGGGCCCTGCCTTGCGCTTCGGGGTCAGGTACCGGTCGCGCGCGCGATCTCGCGCGCGACGTCGCGCTCCTGAATCGTGCGCCGGCGGTCCCAGAGCTTCTTGCCGCGGACCAGCGCGAGCTCGATCTTGACGCGCCCGTTCTTGAAGTAGAGCCGCCACGGGACGAGGGTCAGCCCCTTCTCCGCGGCGCGCCCCGCGAGCCGCTGGATCTGCTCTCGGTGCAGGAGCAGCTTGCGCGGGCGGTTCGGCTCGTGGTTGAAGAACGACCCTTCCTTGTAGGTCGGGATCGTGAAGTTCATCAGCCACAGCTCGCCGTCGCGCAGCCGCGCGAACGCCTCGTTGATGGACAGGTTGCCGCGCCGGATCGACTTGATCTCCGTGCCGGTCAGCGCGATCCCCGCCTCCAGCGATTCGAGCTTCTCGTACTCGAAGCGCGCGCGCCGGTTGTCGAGCGACGGCTCCGGCGCCTTTTCGCGCTCGGCTTTCGCGGCCGCGCGCACCTGCTTCATCTTGGCCATCAGGCGAACCGCACGTCGGCGCCGCCCAACGGCCGCTCCCCGACCGGCCCGGCGCTCACGAACGACCCCTCCGCCGTGGCGAGCACGGTGCCGTCGGCGAGGGTCACCGACGCGTCGAGGGCCACGACCTGACGCCGCCGCCACTTCACGCCGCCGAGCACCGTGAGCGGGACGCCGAGCGGGACGGGCGCCCGGAACCGCAGGTTCATCGACGCGGTCAGCCCGCGGAGCCCGATGGCGCCGCAGGCGTGCGCCATCGCCTCGTCGAGCAGCATCATCACGACGCCGCCGTGCGCCACGCCGCGCCAGCCTTGAAAGCGCGGCGGGAGCGTGATGTCGGCGCGCACGGTCCCTTCGCCGGTCGCCGCGAACCGCAGGTGAAGCCCTTCGGCGCTGTACGGGCCGCACGCGAAGCAGCGCCCGTCGTCGACCGGCAGCTCTCCGCTCACGGATGCCTCCGCGGTGAGGTCGCCGGTGAGGGCGAGGGGGACGGCTTGCCGAACGCGCCCGCGTCGAGCTTCGCGAGGAGCGTCGTCGCGTAGTCGCTGTCGGTTCCGGCCGAGATCGCCGCCTTCAAGACGCGGCGCGCGTCGTCGAGCCGGCGCTGGTCGATGTAGATGCGTGCCAGCAGCGTGTAGCCGTATTTGCCGGACTCGCCGACGTGGCCGACGTCGGTCTGCAGCCCGCGCGTCGCGTACGCGATGGCGGCGTTGTCCTGATGCAGGTCCTGCATGACGGAGGCGAGGTGAAAGTAGATGTCGGCGTACTCCGGGACGAGGTTCGGGACGTTGACGATCTCCGCGAGCGCGCGCTGCGGATCCCGCAGATCGGTCTGGTAGATCTGCGCGAGGTACTCGCGGGCGAGCACGTTGTTCGGGTCGCTCTCGAGCGCCGCGACGAACTCGGTCTTCGCCCGGTTCGCGCTCCGCTCGTTCGCGCGCATGATTCCCAGTCCCGTGTGCGCGGCCTGCGAAGCGGGATCGAGCTGCACGGCCGCGTTCAGCTCCTCGCGCGCGTCCTGCGTCCGGTCGCGTCCCGCCGCCGTTGCGAAGAGGTACGAGAACCCGAGCCGCGCGTGCGCCAGCGCGCTCTTGGGATCGTTCGCCAGCGCGTCTTCCTCCCGGTCGACGAGCGTCTCCAGATCGCCGGGCGTCTGCGCCGCCGTCGCGTTGAGGAACGAGAGCGCGAGCGTGTTGTCCGGGATGACGGCGAGCGCGGCGGCGAAGCGCGCGCGCGCCGTCGCGAAGTCGCGCGCGTAGAACGCGCGGAGCCCGGCGTCGAGGGGCGCCGCGAACGCCGCGTTCGCGTAGTCGTCGCGCGGCGCGGCGGACGGCGCCGGCGACGGCGCGGCGGCGAGCAGCGGCAACGCGAGCGCGCCGGCCAGCGCGCGCACCAGGCGGTTCACGAGCCCACGGCCGGCGCTACCGGCCGACGAGCAGCCGTCGCGCGAGCGCTTCGGGCAGGTTCGCCGAGGCGATCTTCTGCTGCACGCGGGCGATCGGGTACTCGACGCGCGTGACCGTGACGGTGCGCGCCGTCGCGTCGTAGATGCCGAACGAGGCGCGCGGATTGAGATCGCGCGGCTGCCCGACGCTTCCGACGTTGATGAGGTAGCGCACGCCCTCGCGCAGCGCCACCTCGCCGCCGCGCTGCAGATGCGCGTGCTCGATCGTCCCGTCCGGCTGCAGCGCGTACACTTCGGCGATGTGCGTGTGACCGACGAAGATCAGCGGCGCGTCGGTCGCGGCGAAGGCGCGCGCGGCCCCCGCCTTGTCGAGGATGTACTCGAAGTAGTTCTTCGGAGCACCGTGGACGAGCAGAAACTCCGGCATCCGGAACTCGTAGCCGAGACCGTCCAGCCAGCCGAGGTTTTCGGCGCTCAGCACGCTCTGCGTCCACTTCATCGCTTCGCGCGCCGCCGGATTGAAGTACGCCAGGCCGAAGTTGTCGATCGCCGCCACGTCGTGGTTGCCGAGCACCGTCGCCGTCGCGCGCGCGCGGATGCGCTCGACGCACTCGTTCGGATTCGGTCCGTAGCCGACGATGTCGCCCAGACACAGCACCGCATCGTCCTCGCGCACCTCGGCGAGCACCGCTTCGAGCGCCTCGACGTTGGAGTGGACGTCCGAGACGACGGCGTACCTCACCTCGCCGCCTTCTCCCGCACCGCGTCCAGCGCCTCGGCGAAGATCTCGGCGAAGGCGGCGCGCTCGGCCGCCGTCCCGACCGTCACCCGGATGAAGCCGTCGATCGGCGGCGCCCACGGCTTGCGGACGAAGACGCCCATCTCGAGCAGCACGCCGACCATCGCCTCGGCCTCGGCGCGCGTCCCGATCTCGACGCAGACGAAGTTGGTTGACGACGGCAGCGACCGCAGGCCGTGCCGCTCGGCAAGCGCGCGGTACTCCTCGCGGCCGCGCTCGACCTCGGCGACGACGCCGCGCAGGAAGGCGTCGTCCTCCAGCGCCGCCAGCGCGCCGATCTGCGCGGTGCGGTTGACGCCGAAGTGCAGGCGCAGCTTCTGGAACGTCGCGATCGCCTCCGCCGAGGCGATCGCGTAGCCGATCCGCGCGCCCGCCATCCCGTACGCCTTCGAGAAGGTGCGGGTGCGGATCGTGCGCGGGTCGACCGCGTCGGCCGGCAGCCGGTCGGACCGCACGAAGTCGGCGTACGCCTCGTCGAGGAAGAGCAGGACGTCGCCGGGGAGCGCGTCGCGCAGCGCGGCCAGCGTCGCGCGGTCCACGAACGCGCCCGACGGGTTGTCGGGGTTCGCGACGTAGACGAGCTTCGCGCCGGTGCGCCGCACGGCGTCGACGATCGCCTCCGGGACGATGCCGCCGGCCTCGTTCGGTTCGGCGAACTCGGCGCGCGCGCCGTAGGCGTTGAGATGATAGAACAGCGTCGGATAGGTGCCGCGGGTCGCGACGCATGCCTCGCCCGGCCCGCAATACGCGCGCACGATCAGCCCCATCAGATCGTCGATCCCGCTGGCCACCACGATCTCGTCGACCGTGCAGCGGTGCCGCCGCGCCAGCGCGGCGCGCAGCGCGAGCGACTCCGGGTCGCCGTACCAGGACGCGAACGCCGCGGCCTCGCGCATCGCCGCGATGGCACGCGGCGAGGGACCGAACGCGCTCTCGTTCGCGCCGAGCCGGAGCAGCGACTCCCGGCCCACCCGGCGCGCCAGCTCTTCGGGTGCGACGAACGGCGTCGTCGCCGGGACGGCGGCGACGAGCGCGGTGGGCAGCGGCGTCGAGCTCACGTGCGTTCGACCCGAACGCGGTCGACGACGTTGCGCACGCCCGACGTCCCGCGCGCCGCGGCGACGACCGCGGCGTGCGTCTTCTCGTCGGCGACCGTGCCGTCCAGCGTCGCGACCGAATCGCGCACGTGGACGCCGAGGTGCGTCTGCAGCCCGACCTGCGCGGTGATCGCGGTCTCGATCCGCGCCGCGAGCGCCAGGTCGGCGACCCGCTCCTTCGGATGCGGCCCGGCCTCTGTGACGCGCACGTCGTCGTGGACGGCGACGACGCCTTTCACGCCGCGCGCCGCGGCGAGCACCTTCGCGCGCGCGGCGGCGGTGTGCACGCTGCCGCGCAAGGTGACGACGCCGTTCAGCACGCCGACGCCGAGCGTCGTCGCGGAGTCCGGGTCTTCCGCCGTGACGGCGGCCTTCACGGCGGCGAGGATCAGCCCGTCCTTCAGCACCGTCGTCGCCGGGCGCGTGCCGAACGGCTCGGGCGCCTTCTCCTGCCCGTTGGTTCCGCACGACGCGAGCGCGGGGAGCATCAGCGCGAGGAAGGCGAGCCCGAAGCGCCTCATGCGACACCACCGTAGCGGACCAGGGAGACCGGCTCGCCGGCCTCGATCGGGACGCGATCGGGGCCGACGACGACGTAGCCGTCGGCGCGCGCCAGCAGGCTCGTGTGCGAGGAGCGGAGCGCGAGCGGACGGACCAGCTCGCCGTCGAGGACCGCCGGGACGTACCACGTCCAGCCGGGGCGCCCGGCGAAGCGTTCGGCCGCGCGCGCGGCGACCGTCGAGCGCCGGGCGTGCAGCTCGCCGGTGAGCGCGCGCAGCACGTCGGAGGCGATCGCGTCGAGAATGGTGAGCGCGCTCGTGGGATTCCCGGGGAGCCCGATCACCGGCTTGCGCCCCACCGCCGCGAGGATCGTCGGCTTCCCCGGCTTGACCCGGACGCCGTGGACGAGGACCCCCGGCGCGCCGAGCCGGTCGATCGCGGCGGGCACGTGGTCGCGCGCGCCGACCGACGAGCCGCCGGTGAGGACCACCGCGTCGGCCGCCTCGAGTCCGGCGGCGATCCCGCGGAGGATCGCGTCGACCTCGTCCTCCGCGCGGGGCAGGTGCAACACCTCGCAGCCGAGCGCGGCGAGGCAGCCGGCGATCGCCCAGCGGTTCGAATCGCGCACCTGGCCGGTTCGCGGCGCCGTACCGGCGTCGACGAGCTCGTCGCCCGTCGAGACGACGGCGACGCGCGGGCGGAAGAACACCTCGGGTTCCGTGATCCCGAGCGTCGCGAGCACCGAGAGCGCCGGCGCGCCGATCCGCGTCCCGGCGCGCAGAACGCGGTCGCCCGGCGTCATGTCCTCGCCGCGCGGGGTGACGTACTCGCCCGGGAGCGGCGTCGCGGCCGGGACGATCTGCTCGTCGTCGCCGGAGGCGTCCTCGAGCGGGACGACCGCATCGGCCTCGGCGGGGAGCACCCCGCCGGTCGGAATGCGCATCGCCTCGCCCGCGCCGAGCCGCCCCGGCGGCGGGTGCCCCATCCGGATCGATCCGGCGATGCGGCGCGGCGCGCCCCCGTCGGCCGAGCGCACGGCATAGCCGTCCATCGTCGAGCGGCGGTCGGCCGGATACCAGCCGTCCGCGAGCGCGTCGCGGGCGAGGATCCGGCCGAAGGCGCGCTCGAGCGGGACGCGCTCGCTCCCGAGCGGCTGCGGCGCGACGGCGTCGAGGTAGGCGGCGACCGCCTCGGCCGGCGCGAGAAGGCGGTCGAGGTCGAATGTCTCACCGGGACGCATCGCTCGCATCGCGCTTCCATTCGACGCCGCTGCGGTAGGACACCGTTCGGCACGCGCGTAACGGCGCGCGGTCGTGTTGAACCTCGAGCTGCTGCGCCGCGAACCGGAACACGTCCGCGTCGCCACCCGGCGACGGGGCCTCGGCGCGGAGTTCGTCGACCGCATCCTCGCGCTCGACCGCGAGCGCCGCGCGGCGATTACGGCCGCCGAGTCGCTCAAAGCCGAAAAGAACGCGCTGACCGCCGAGATCGGGCGCGCGAGCGATAAGAAGACCGCCGCGGCCGAGCTGCGCCCGCGGATCGCCGAGCTCGACGCGCGGATCGCGAGCGAGGGCGCGCACGTGCCCGAGCTCGACGAGCTGATCGACAACGAGCTCGCCGACGTGCCGAACGTGCTCGACGGTTCCGTCCCGGACGGGTCGGACGAGGCGGCGAACGAGCTCGTGCGGAGCGGCGGGACGCCCCGCGCGCCCTCGTTCGCGCCGCGGCCGCACTGGGAGATCGCCGAACGGCTCGGCATCCTCGACGTGGAACGCGCGGGAGCGCTGAGCGGCGCGCGCTTCTCGATCCTGCGCGGGGCGGGGGCGCGTCTCTCGCGCGCGCTCGGCGCGTTCTTTCTCGATCGCGCCGCGCGCAACGGCTACCTCGAGATCGCCCCGCCGCTGCTGGTGAACCGCACGACGATGTGGTCGACCGGGCAGCTCACGAAGTTCGCGGACCAGATGTACGTCGCCGACGGCGACGGCGGCGACGACGCGCTCTACCTGATCCCGACCGCCGAGGTGCCGCTGACCGCGATGCACCGCGGCGAGATCCTCGCCGGCGAGCAGCTTCCGCTGCGCTACTGCGCGCAGACGCCGTGCTTTCGGAAAGAGGCGGGCGCCGCCGGCCGCGACACGCGCGGTCTCATCCGGCAGCATCAGTTCGAGAAGGTCGAGCTCGTCTGGCTCACCCTGCCGGAGCGCTCGTTCGACGATCTCGAGACGCTCGTGCGCAACGCCGAAGGATTGCTCGCCGAGCTCGAGCTGCCGTACCGCGTGATGCTGCTGTGCGCCGGCGATACCGGCTTCAACTCGGCGAAGACCTACGACGTCGAAGTGTGGCTGCCCGGCGCGAACGCGTACCGCGAGATCAGCTCGTGCTCCAACTGCACCGATTTCCAGGCCCGCCGCGCGCAGATCCGTTTCCGGCGCGAGACCGGCGCGCGCGCCGAGCTGGTCCACACGCTGAACGGCTCGGGGCTTCCGCTGGGCCGCACCTTCGCCGCGGTGCTCGAGAACTATCAGCGCGCCGACGGCGGCGTCGACGTCCCGGAGGCGCTCCGCCCGTTCGCCGGGTTCGCCGCGATCGAGCCCGACGGCAGCGTGCGATGAGGCGCGCGGCCGCGTGAGCGCCGACGCTTCCGTCGTCGCGCGCGCGGTCGAGGTGCTGCGCCGCGGCGGCCTCGTCGCGATCCCGACCGAGACCGTCTATGGGCTCGCGGCCGACGCGGAGAATCTCACCGCCATCGCGCGGCTCTACGCGGTGAAAGGACGTCCCGCCGGCCACCCGCTGATCGTGCACGCGGCCGGCGTCGATGCGCTCGACGGATACGTCGCGGACGTCACGCCGGCGCTTCGCGCGCTCGCGGCGCGGTTCTGGCCCGGACCGCTGACCGCGATCGTCGCGCGCGGCCCGCGCACGCCGCTCGCCGTCACCGGCGGACAGGAGACGGTCGCGGTGCGCGCGCCGGCGCACCCGCTCGCGCGCGCGATCCTCGAGCGCTTCGGCGGCGCGCTCGTCGCGCCGTCGGCGAACCGCTTCGGCCGCGTCTCGCCGACGACCGCGGCGCACGTGCGGGCCGACCTCGGCGACGACGTCGACCTGGTCGTCGACGGCGGCCCCGCGCCGATCGGGGTGGAGTCGACGATCGTCGATCTCACCGGCGACGTGCCGGCGATCCTGCGCGCCGGCGCCGTCGGCGCGCGCGAGATCGGGGACGCGCTCGGCCGCGCCGTGGTGACGCGGCACGGCGGAACGGTGCGGGCGCCCGGGATGCTGCGCTCGCACTACGCGCCGCGCGCGCGGCTCGTGCTCGTCGCGCCCGAGGAGCGCGAAGCGGAGGCCCGCCACCGCGGCGAGCGCGGCGAACGCGTGGCGGTGCTGACGCTTCCCGACGAGCCGGCGGACGCGGCGCGCATGCTGTACGCGACGCTGCGCGCGCTCGACGCGCACGGCTACGACACGATCGTCGCCGCGCTCCCGCCCGACGTCGAGGCGAACGCGGCGGTGCGCGACCGCCTCACCCGTGCCGCCGCGCCGCCCTGACGCCGACGCTGTGGACCGGCTGAGAGGCTTCCGGTCCGCGGCGCGCAAGACGCTCGCATGACGAACGCGGGCCCGGGGGCGCGCGCGGATCGCACGGCACCGGGCCTTCCGACCGCGGTCGGAATCATGGCGTACAACGAAGCCGACAACATCGAACGCGCGCTGCGGAGCGTGCTCGAGCAGACGATCTCCGCCCGAATCACGCGCGTCATCGTCGTCGCCAGCGGCTGCACGGACGCGACGCCGCACATCGTGGAGCGGCTCGCGGCCGGCGAACCGCGCATCGTCCTTCTGCGCGAGGAGCAGCGAGGCGGCAAGATACGCGCGATCAACACCTTCCTCGCCGAGATCGACGAGCCGCTCGTCGTGATGGCGAGCGCGGATCTCATCCTCGAGCCTTCGACGCTCGAAGCGCTCACGATGCCCTTCGCCGACCCGGCCGTCGGCATGGTCGGCGCGCATCCGATTCCGACGAACGCGAGCGACACGTTCGTCGGCTTCGCCGTCCATACGATGTGGGAGCTGCACCATCGCGTCTCGCTCGGCGAACCGAAGATGGGCGAGCTGGTCGCGTTCCGGAACATCCTCGCACCGCTCGATCCGTCCGTTCTCGCGGACGAGGTCGAGGTCGAACGTCAGATTCGTGCGGCGGGACTTCGCGTCCGGTACGCACCCGAGGCGCGCGTCTACAATCGAGGACCGGCGTCGGTGTCCGAGTTCGTCGCGCAGCGAGCCCGCTGGGCGGCGTTCAACATGCACATGGCACGAACGTTCGGCGTGACCGTCCCGACGCTCGGGCTGCGGAGCGTCGCGCGCGCCGCGATCGCGTACGTCCGCGAAGCCCGGCCGCGCCTCGACTGGCTCGCCGCGACGGCGGCGTTAGAATGCTGGGCCCGCATTCGCGCGTACGCGATGATCGCTACGCAAAGCGTCCAGAACCACGGGGTGTGGGAGCCGCTGAAGTCCACGAAGCGGGTAGAGCCCGCAGAACCGCCGCCACGGTGAGGACGACGGCGACGACGTCGAGCCCCGCCTGCAGCGGCGCTCGCGACGCGAGCCCGGCGAAGGCCTCGGCTCCGAAGCGGTACCCGTCCTCACCCGCGGCGCCGCCGAACGGCTGCACCGTCCCGAACGCCGCGACGACGATCGAGAGCGCCACGGCCGCGCGCACCGCGAGCGCGGCCGAACGGCCGCGCACGGCGGCCAGCGCCGGCCCGAGCGCGACGCAGAGCGTGAAGAACACGTCGACGTACCGCCGCTCGCCGAAGTTTCCGGAGAGATAGTCGTTCGTCAGCACGATGACGAGCACGGTGTACGCGACGACGGGAAGCGCCACCGCGAGCGCGACCGTCCGCCACGTCCCCGGCGTCCGCCACATCACGCCGAGCCCGTACGCGCACACGAGCGCGACGGGCGTGTACGAGAACAGCCCTTTTCCGCCGACCAGGACGTATGCCGCGTAGGCCAAGAACGCGCGCGGCGTGTCGAAATACGTGAGCGGCTCGTTCGCCCGCGCGTGAAACGGCGACGACGGGTCGCTCCATGACACGGGGTCGAGCGCCGGAGGTCCGAACCCGGCCGAGACCGTGTGATTGAACGCGACTTGCGCGAGGACGATCGGCAAGAAGCCGGCCAGCACGGCGCCCCAGCGATCCGCCGGGCCGCGGAAGAGCAACGGAACGGCCGCGAGAACGACGATGGCCGCCGGCGGGTCGAATGCGAAGGCGAGCGCGGCGAACACGCCGCCGAGCGCCGCGTCGGCGCGCCGGTCGCGCCCGCGGGCGTAATGATAGATCGCAGCGAGCGCCGCGGCGCCGGCGGGGACGTGATTCGCGAGCACGGTGGCGTACGGCAGGGTGAGCGTGCCCAGTCCGGAGATCGCCGCGACGACGGCTGCTCCGCGCGGTGTGATGCCGAGAAGCCGCTGGAACGCGTACGCGTACGCGCATCCCAGCGCGAACCACAGCCCCGCCGTGCCGAGCACGATGACGTACGCGGCCGCTCCGGGCGTCCGCTGGAGCGTCACGCCGAAGGCGGAGGCCGCTTTCGCGACCGCGGCTCCTTGAACGGCGAGCAGCGGCGACTTGTCCGAGTAGAGGTGGCCGCGATAGCGATACTCGTCGCCCAGTCCGACGGCGAACGGCGAACCGTCGATCGCGACCGTGCCGCGGTCGACGATCGATTCGATCGTCGCGAAGCGCGAGCGATCGTTCCACGAGATGGGCCGCGGCTTCGTCACGACGGCGCACGCCGCCAGCGCGACCAGGAACACGACGAGGGTCCGGCGGTCCACGCCTCCCGCTACGACGGCGAGCGGTTCAGTGCTTCTTCGCTTTCGCCTTCGGCTCGCGGCCGAACTCGCGGCGCAGCTCGTCCTTCGCGGCTTCCAGCGTCTTCTTCCGTTTCGCCGGGAGATTCTTTCCGGCGCGGTTGATGAAGAACGTCAGCATCGACATCGCCGAGCGATACGGCGAGGACTTGCGGCGCTTCGAGGTCTCGGCGTCGTGCTTGAGCTCGCGCGCGATCGCCTTCGGATCGTCCCGGGAGAAGGTGCCTTCCTCGATGTCCAGCGCGTCGCTCGTCTCGGTCACGTGCTGCGACCAGCGTTTCTTCGTAGCGGCCATGGCGCAATCGTACCCGCGGGGAAGAACGGAGCGGTGTCCCGCCGTCTCGCCGCGTTCGCGCTCGCCGCGCTGCTGCTCGTTCCGCCCCCCGCAGGGGCCGCGGCGCCGCGCGCCTCGCTCTCGGCGCTCGACCTGATCGCGCTCGAGATCTGCTACACCACGGTCTTGGCGCGATACTACCGGCCGGTCGATCCCGCGGCGCTCCTGGGCGGGGCGCGGACGGGGATCGTGTCCTACCTCGCGAGACGCGGCGTTGCGAATCCCGCGATCCCGCTCGCCCCCTCGCGTGCCGATCGCTGGCGCGCCGAGAACGCGATCGACCGCGACGTCGCGCTGGCCGTCGCCCGCTACGGCGCGCGCGTGAAGACCGGCGACCTCGTCGCGAGCACGATCGCCGGCGAGCTGGCGGCGTTGCACGACCCGTACTCGGTGCTGTTCCCGCCGCGTGCGTTCAAGTCGTTCGTCGCCTTCCTCGACGGCGCGGCGGCGGGCGGCATCGGCGCCGAGCTCGACGTCGACCCGGCGACGCACGACGTGCGGATCGTCGACGTGTTCCCCGGGAGCCCGGCCGAGGCGGCGGGGCTGCGCGCCGGCGACCGGATCGCCACGATCGACGGGAAGCCGCCCGATACCGCCGTTCCGGGCGCCGTCGCGGCGGCGCTGCGCGGGAAGCCGGGGACGGTGATCCGGCTCGGCGCCGTGCGCGACGGCGCGCCGCTGCCGCCGCTGCGCCTCGTCCGCCGCGCCATCGTGCCCCCGGACGCCACGGGAAGGCTGCTGCCCGACGGGGTCGCGTACGTGCGGCTGCGCTCGTTCGGGGGCGAATCGGCGGCGCAGCTCGGCGCCGTGCTCGCGAAGCTCCGAGCGCGCGCGCCGCGCGGCTACGTCCTCGACCTGCGGGCGAACGGCGGCGGCTACCGCGACGCCGCGGTCGCCGTCGCCTCGCATTTCGTCCGCGGCACCGTGGTCTCGACGCAGGAGCGCGGCGCGCCGGCGCACCGCTTCACCGCCGACGAGAAGACGCCGCGGATCTCGGCGCCGCTCGCGGTCCTGATCGACGGGGACACCGCCTCGGCGGCCGAGATCGTCGCCGGGGCGATCCAGGACGACCGCGCCGGAACGCTGGTCGGCATCCGGAGCTTCGGCAAGGGGCTCGTCCAGGAGACGTTTCCGCTCCCCGACGGCGGCGCCATCAAGCTCACGACCGCGGTCTATCGCACGCCGGCCGGCCGCGACATCGAGCACGTCGGGATCACGCCCGACGTCCGGGTCGCCGAACCGCCCGGCTCGCACGTCGGCGAGCCCGGCCGCGACCCGCAGCTCGACGCCGCGCTGGCGCTCCTGACCGGCTCGCCCGCGCCGTCGCCGGCCGCCTCGGCGCCGCCGCCCGCGGCGCCTACCGCTCCAGCGACTCCCGCAGCGGGGCGCTGAGCGGCTCGACGAGCGCCGCGCTCAGGCTCGGGGCGTCGGCGAGCGGGGGCGCCTCATCGAGCGGGCGCTGGAGCGCGACCAGCACCTCCCCGCCGGGCAGCGCGGTGACACCGCGGATCTCCCAGCCCTGCGCGCCGAGGAGCGCGAGGGTCGGGTCGCCCTCGGCGAGCCGCGCCGGCTCGGGGGCGAGGGTGTGGAACGTGAAATCGAACCGCCCGCGCATGGGCCGCTCCTACCCGCCGAGCGTTCCGGTCTTGCGCGCCAGCCGCAGCACGGACTCGTCCACGCCGTACCCGTCGAGCTGAGCGAGCGAAACCCAAGCGAGCGCGCGCGATTCCCCGCTCACCACGAGCGGCTCGCCGGGGTCCGCCGCCAGCGCGAAACGGACGTCGAAGTGCTCGTGGGCCGGCTCTCCCGGGCGCGCCGGGATCGGATGGACGTCGACGTCGTAGATCGCCGGCGTCACGAAGCGCAGCGAGCGCAGGCCCGACTCCTCGCGCGCCTCGCGCAGCGCGGCGCGACGCAGGTCGGGATCGCCGTCGGCGTGACCGCCGAGCTGCAGCCACTTTCCGAGCTTCCGGTGGTGCGTGAGCAAGACGCGCTCGCGCGCCGGGTCGACGATCCACGCCGACGCCGTGACGTGCCCGACGCGCAGCTCGCGATCGAACGCGTCCGCGTGCGCGGCCACGAACGTGACGAAGCGGTCGCGCATCGCGCGCTCGCGCTCGTCGGCGGGGACGTACGCGCGCAGCTCTTCGAGCAGCGTCTCACGGCTGGCCGGCACGACGAGAATCCTCGCCGTCCGGCCGCGCCGTTCCCGCTAGCCGGCCTGCTTGACGAGCCGGAGCGCGGCGCGCCGCGGCACGAGCGTCTCCAGCTCGGCGGCGCTCAGCGGGCCGCTGAACAGATAGCCCTGCGCGCCGTCGCAGCCCAGCGCGCCGATCAGCTCGAGCTGCACCGGGGTCTCGATTCCCTCGGCGATCACGTGCAGCTTCGCCGTCTTCGCGATCGTGACGATCGAGCCGACGATCGCGCGATCGTACGAGTCGCCGGCGATGTCTTCCACGAAGCTGCGGTCGATCTTCAGCCCGGCGATCGGCAGGCGCTTCAAATATCCGAGCGCGCTGTAGCCGCTGCCGAAATCGTCGAGCACGACGCGGATCCCGGCCGCGGCGCAGCGTCGCAGCACGGGAAGCGCGAAGTCGTCGAGCGCGACGTGCTCGGTGATCTCGATCGTCAGCGCACCCGGCTCGACGCCGTGCTTCTCGAGCAGCGCGGCGATCGTCTCGAAGGCGTCCGACTCCCGCAGGTCGCGCGGCGAGACGTTGACCGCGAGCATGAAGTCGGGCGAGAAGCGGCGGATCTTCGCGATCGTCGTGAGCGCGCGCTCGAGCACGGCGCGGTCGATCGTCACGATGGCGCCCGTCTCCTCGGCGATCGGGACGAACGCGTCGGGGAGCATCAGACCGCGATGCGGATGGTGCCAGCGCGCGAGCGCCTCGCAGCCGACGATGGCGCGCGTCGCGACGTCGACGATCGGCTGGTAGCGCACTTCGATCTCGTCGCGCTCGACGGCGTGCCACAGGTCGGCTTCGAGCGCGAGGCGGTCGGCGAAACCGGCGGCGAGCGGCGCGTCGAAGCGGGCGTACCGGCTGCCGCCGACCGCTTTCGCGCGGTACATCGCGACGTCGGCCCGGGTGAGCAGGTCGTCGATCGTGCGGCCGTCGTCGGGGAAGATCGCCGAGCCGAGGCTGGTCCCGACGAACAGGTCGTAGCCGGGGACGCTGACCGGCGTTCCGAACGCATGGATGATCCGCTCGCCGACCTCCTGCACGCTGTGCGCGCTGTCGACGGACGTGAGCACGACGATGAACTCGTCGCCGCCCGGACGCGCGACGACGTCGCCCGAGCGGATCACCGCCCGCAGCCGGTTCGCGACCTCGCACAGCACGCTGTCGCCGACGGCGTGGCCCAGCGAATCGTTCACCGCCTTGAAGCGATCGAGGTCGAGGTAGAGGACGGCGAAGCGCCGGCCCGTCTCGGCGGCCGTCGCGACGCATTCGCTCAGCTTCGTCTCGAGGCCGCGGCGGTTCAGCAGCCCGGTGAGCCGGTCGACGTTCGCGCTGACGTACAGCTCTTGCTCGGCACGCTTGAGCTCGGTGACGTCGAGCGAGACGCCGACCACGCCTTGCACGCGACCGTCGAGGTCGCGCAGCGGCTCGATGTGATGGCGCAGCCAGCGCCCGTTGGTCTCGGTCTCGGTGCGCACCGGCGTTCCCGCGAGCGCCTCTTCGACCAAATTTTTCGGGACGAGCACCTCGCTGCTCGCCGACACGAGCGAGACTTCGGGCAGGTCGAGATCGCTCAGCGCTCCGCCCGTGATCGAGGTGAAGCGCGCCTCGAGGTCGGTCGTCCAGAGCACGGCGTCGACGTTGTCGCCGACCAGCCGCATCCGGTGCTCGTGCTCTTCGAGCAGCCGACCCGCACGCGCGGGCTCGGTGACGTCGCGCAGCGCGACGACGGTCTCGCGCTCGCCGGGATGGATCCGGATCTCGACGTACGTGCGCAGCGAGGGCGACGCGTGCGTGCGGTCGAGCCGCGTCCCGCCGGCGCGGGCTTCGAGGATCGCCGGGACGAGATCGGAGGCGAGCGGTCCGAGCACCTCGTGCAGCGGCCGCCCGACGAGCTCGCCGGCGGTCGCGCCGAGGAGGCGTTCCGCCTCCTCGTTGACGTGCGTGACGCGCAGGTCCCCATCGACGATGTAGAGTCCCTCGCCGACCGCTTCCAGCACGTTGAAGCGCTGCTCGACGCGCTCGCTCGCGACGCGCTCGGCGTGCGCGAGCCGCCGGCGCAATGCGAACGTCCGCGCGATCGCCGCCGCCGCGAGCACGAGCGCGGCCAGCGAAGCGACGACGATCGTCGCGCTCATGCGATCCCGCGCGCCCGGACTTCGCGCAGCAGCGCGCCGCGCGAGGTCACGCCGAAGGCCGCGTAGACGGCCGCGACATGCCGCTCGATCGTGAGCCGTCCGCGGCTGAACCGATGCGAGAGCTCGGCGATCTCGACGCCGCTCCAGAGCGCGCGTGCGATCTGCCGCTGCAGCGGCGTGAGCTCGGGCGGCATCGCTTCTTCGCGCGCCACCGCGTCGTCGACGGCCGCGGCGAGCGGGCAGTCGGGGTAGCGCGCGGCGTGCGCGAGCGCGCGCTCGCGCCAGCACGCCTCGCCCGTCATCTCGGCGAGCGCGGTCGCCGCGAGGGCGGCGCGGTAGTGGAACTCGGCGGAGTCGAAGATCGCGTACGCGTCGCGCAGTGCGGCGCGCGCGGCCTCGTCGCGGCCCAGCGTCTGATCGACGCGGCCCTGCGCGTAGTGCGCGTGCGCCAGCGCCCGCCGGTCGGTCGCGAGGGCGAGCTGCGGGTCGAGGTTCTCGGTCCCCAGCCGCGTGTAGGTGGCGGCGTAGTACTGCGCGAGGGCCGCATCGACCGGCGCGTACAGCACGGCGAGCACGACGAGCACCTGACGCTGTTCGTCGAAGCACGACTCCCAGCGGATCCCGCGCGCGAGCCGGTGCGCCTCGGCAAGCTCCTCGATCGCCCAGCCTTCGTTGCGTGAGAGCCGCGCGACGTAGGCGCGATCCAGGTGCGCCATCACCGACCACGCGGGCGTCGGCGCGAGCGCGCGCGCGTCCTTGAACATCCACTGGGCCTGCGCCGCGCGGCCGCGCATGAACGCGTCCCAGCCGAGCGCGCGAACCGTCATGTAGTGTGCGGCGCGGACGTCGGACGTCCACGCGATCGAGTCGAGCGCGGTGCGCGCGAGCGCGATCGCTTCGTCGTTCGCCGTCTCGAAGGCGAGCTGCGCGAGCGCATGCGTCGAGCATGCGGCCGCCGCGACGTCGAGCTGCTCGCCGCTCGGGCTCGTGACGAACGAGACGGCACGCATGAGGTCGGCGACCTGCTCGCGATACGCGCCGCGGCCGGCGTGCAGCCACGCGCGGATCGCGTACGCCGACGAGACGATCGTCGGATCGGGGTGCGCGATCGCGAGGGCGAACTCGGGCGCGTCCGGCTCGTAGTTGCGCCGGAACCACCGCATCCGCAGGTCGTGGAAGGCCACCGTGCTCGTGCCGTCGGGGACGACGGCGCACAGCGCGCGCGCCTGCTCGAACCAGGACTCGGCGCGCGAGAGATCGCGCACGGCCGCGTGCGCCTTCCCCAGCTGCAGCGCGTAGCGGTAGCGGCCTGCCTCGCTCGCCGGGATGTCCGCGATCCGCGCCAGGTAGCCGAGCGCACCGACGGGATCCCGCCGGCCGATCGTCTCGGCCTTCAGGACGACGCCGCGTTCGGCGTCGTCCTGCGGCCAGTCTTCGCAGCCCTCGAGCAGCTCGAGGGCCGCATCGTACCACGCCGAGCGCAGCGCGACGTGGGCGTCGCGGAGAGACTCCGCGACGCTCGACTCGGCTTTGCGCACGGCGCTAGTCCGTGATGGTCGGCAGGTTGGTCGTGGCGCCGGCCCGCACCGTCGCGGTCGCCGAAGGCGACGCTCCGGCATCGCTGCCGCTCGCCGTGACCGCGCTCGCGCCGGCGCCGTAGCTGTTCAGCACCTGGATCGTGTACGTCCCCGCGGCAAGCGCATGGATCCGGAACTTCCCGTCGCTGCCGGTCACCGAGACGTTCGCGACGTTGCCGCTCGCATCGATCGCCTGGACCGTCGCCTCGCTCACCGGCTTGTTGTCCGCGTTGACGATCTTGCCGGCGACCGTTCCCGCGTTGACCGCCGCGACGATCGTCGGGTGCATCGACACCGTGGTGCCGTTGATCGTGAACGACTGCAGCACGTTGAAGTCGGCGGTGACGTTCGTCGGCGGGCCGCCCGCGGCGAACAGCGCGAGGGAGGCGTCCGCCGTCATCGACGTCGGACCGTTCGGGAACGCCAGCGGCAACTTCAGCGGGCCGAACTGGATGTTCGACTGCTTGAGATCGATGAAGAACCGGATGCCGGTGTACGACCCGGCGGGGATGTTGCCGTCGATGTTCCACGCGGCGTTCTGCAGCGAGAGCAGGTCGACGACGTGGTCGTTCGGATACGTCGCGCACGGTACCACCGCGCCGGTGCTCGAGATCAGCGCGACCTCGCTGAACGCGATGTTGACCTTCGCGCCGGCCGTGGGCAGCGGGGCGTCGAAGAGCGACAGGGTGAGGTGGACGAGCGGGATACCGCCGAGGACGTCGGTGCCCTGACGGAGCGGCGCCGTTTGCGCGCCTCCGAGGACCGACTGCGCCGAAGGGACGGCGCTGCACGCCGTCAATGCGAGGACGGCGGCGAGCGATGCGGCGGCGAGGGAGCGTTTCATCCGTGAAGGGATCCCATCTTGCGGAGACGGCGGAGACGCGACGAGCGCGCTCCGAGAGCTCGATGTCATCGAGCCCGCCGCACGTCATCCCTGACGTGCGAACGTACCGTGAGGGCGGCGTCCTGCAACGTGGTGCCCGTCGGACGCCATCCGGGCACACTAGCAGCATTCCACCGGGCGCGCGCGTGCCACGGTGTTCTTTGTAAAGCCTTGACGAAGTTCTCGCTGCGCGCCCCCTCGCGCGTGCCCGCGCGGGGAGGGCCGGGCGCACGGCGTCCGGCGGCCGGTACCGTCGAGCAGCCGCTCTACGATCGGGCGGCATAGAAGGAAAGGAACGGGGCCGCCGGACCACCCGGCGGCGGCCGGAGAGGACCGAGCGCGCGGCGCGGCTGATGCTTTGGTCGCTGCCGCGCCGCCTGCGCGGGCGTACGATGGCCCCGACCGCGTGCGAGCTCGCGCGGAAGAGCCGTCGGCTCGGGAGGTTGGGATGGAAAACGTGACCGCCGACCGCGTGCAGTTCGCGTTCACGATCATGTTCCATTACCTCTTCCCCATCGTGACGATGGGGCTGGCGCCGTACATCGCGGCGTTCCAGCTTCGCGCCGTGCTCGCGAACGACGCGATCGCCGACGCGGCGGCTCGGTTCTGGACGCGAATCTTCGCGCTGAACTTCGCCGCCGGCGTCGTGACCGGGATCCCGATGGAGTTCCAGTTCGGGACGAATTGGGCGCCGTTCTCGGCGCGTGCCGGCGCCGTCGTCGGGCAGCCGCTCGCGATGGAGTCGGTGTTCGCGTTCTTCGGGGAGTCGGTGTTCCTGGGCGCGATGCTCTACGGACGCGGGCGTCTCCCGGCGCGCGTCCACGCGTTCTCCGCGATCATGGTCTGGCTGGGCGCGTGGCTCTCAGGCTTCTTCATCATCGTGAGCGACGCGTGGATGCAGCATCCGGTCGGCTACGCGGTCGGCCGCGACGGCACGATCGTGCTCACCGACATCGGCGCCGTGCTGCGCTCGCCGTTCGCGTGGTGGCAGTTCCTGCACGCGATCACCGGGGCGCTGGTCGCCGGTTCGTTCATCGTCGCCGGCGTCGGCGCGTTCTACCTGCTGGCGCGCCGCGACGAGGCCGTCGCGCGGCGTTTCCTGCGCTGGGGGATCGCCGGCGCGCTGATCGCCTCGCTGCTCGTCGTCTTTCCGACCGGCGATCGCAACGGCGCGAACGTCACGGCCTACCAGCCGGCGAAGCTCGCCGCGATGGAAGGACTCTTCCGCACGCAGCACGGAGCGCCGCTCGCGATCATCGGGATGCCCGATACGCAGCACGAACGGCTGATCGACCCGATCGAAGTCCCCGGCGTGCTGAGCTTCCTCGCCTACGGGAACTTCTCGGCGAACGTGCACGGGATCGACGACTACCCGCGCAAGGACCGGCCGCCGGTCGCACTCACGTACTACGCGTACCACGTGATGGTCGGGCTCGGGACGATCTTCGTCGGCATCGCGGCGCTCGGCGTGCTCCTGCTCGTGCTGCGCCGGCTCGAGTCGTCGCGCTGGTTCTTGTGGATCGTGATGCTGGCGTTGCCGTTCCCGTCGATCGCGAACGAGGCGGGCTGGGTCTCGGCCGAAGTGGGGCGGCAGCCCTGGCTCGTGTACGGCATCATGCGGACCGCCGAAGGCGCCTCGACGAACGTCGTCGCGGGCGAGACGATCTTCACGGTCGCCGGCTTTGCGGGCATCTACGCGCTGCTGATCCTGCTCTACGTCATGGTCGCGTTGCGAGAGGTCGCGAACGGGCCGAGCGCGGCGCCGCAGACCAACGCGCCGTCGGCGACGGCCGGCGCCGAGGCGCGCGCGTGAGCGTCGCAGCGTTCTGCCTGCTGGGCGTGCTGCTCGCGGGCTACGTGATCCTCGACGGCTACGACCTCGGGATGGGGACGCTGCTGCTCTTCGTCTCGCGCGGCGAGGACGAACGGCGCGACGTGCTGCAGACGATCGCGCCGTTCTGGAACGGCAACGAGACGTGGCTCGTGACGGCCGGCGCCGCGCTGTTCGCGCTGTTCCCGCAGATCTACGCCTCGGCGTTCAGCGGGTTCTATCTGCCCTTCATGATCGTGCTGTGGCTGCTGATGGGCCGCGGGATCGCCTTCGAGATCCGCGAGATGATCGAGCACCGGATGTGGCACGCCTTCTGGGACGCCGTCTTCGCCGTCTCGAGCGCCCTGCTGATCGTGCTGCTCGGCGTGGCGCTCGGGAACATCGTGCGCGGCGTGCCGATCGAGCACGGGCTCTACTTCCTCGGTTTCTTCACGGTGCTGCTGAACCCGTACGCGATCGGCGTCGCGGTGCTCGCCGTCCTGGCGCTGGCGCAGCACGGCGGGACGTACGTCGCCGCACGCCTCGGCGGCCGCGGGACGGCGGCGGAGCGAACCGCGCGCACGGTGTCGCGGCTGTTTCCGCTGGTGGCGGCGTGCTGGGTGCTGCTGACGGTCGCGACGGTGGTCGTGCGGCCCGCATCGACCATCGGCGTGCCCGGCGCCGCGGTCGCCGGCGCGCTCATCGCGCTCGCGTCCCTGGCCGGCGTCCGGGTGGCGGTCGCGCGGCGCGCGTACGACGCCGCGTTCCGCGCTTCGTCGGCGTTCCTGGTCGGACTGCTGATCTCGGCGGCCGCGACCACTTACCCGTACCTGCTGCCGGGCTATCCCGATCCGAGCACCGGCCTCGACGTCTTCCGGTACGCCCCGAGTCCGACGTCGCTCGGAACCGCGCTGACGTTCACCATCGTCGGACTGCTGCTGCTCGCAGTCTATCGGACGTTCATCGCGAGGCGTCTGAGCGCGACGGCATCGCCCGAGCGCCCCTGACGACCTTCAGCGGGCCGTCGGCACGAGATAGCGCCGGCTCACGCACGAGTCGGCGATGCGCCTTCCGCCGCATTTTTGGATGACACGAACCGACGCGAGGTTGCCGGAATCGCACGTGACCAGCGCTTCTCGGATGCCGCGTTCGCCGAGCCGCCGCAGCGCGAGGCGCAGCGCCTCCGTGGCGTACCCCTTGTTTCTTTCCGTCGGGCGGATCTGATAGCCGACGTTGCCGCCGTCTTCTTCGAGCTCGGGCGTCAGACCGAAGCGCAAGTACACTTCACCGACGATGCGTTCGTCGTGCACGACGAACAGCGTGTCGCCCGGGACGACGTCTGGAAACGGCCAGCCGCCGGCATGCAGACGCCGCAGCGTCGCCCGGTACGCGTCGAAGCCTTCCCATGCGACGGCGTAGAACCCCGTGTAGAGGCCGGTCTCGCCGTGCGCGCGATACTCGGCGAGCATCTCGGCGAACGCGCCGCGATGCGCGTCCTGCATCGGCTCCAGCCTGGTGGCGGATGCCATCATGGCGCGTGGCGAGTTCCCGGGTTCACGAGCGCGGTCAGGATATGGTCGCGCCACGCGCCGTCGATGAAGAGGTAGTCGCGCGCATACCCTTCGGGGACGAAACCGAGCCGGCGCAGGAGACGCCCGCTCCGCTCATTGGTCGGCTGATAATTCGCCATCACGCGGTGAAGGCCGAGCTCTTCGAAGGCAAACTCGACGACGGCGCGCACCGCCTCGGATGCCAGTCCCTTGCCTTCGTGCCGCGCGTCGACAGAGTACCCGAGGTGGCACGCCTGGAACGAAGCACGCACGATGTGGCTCAGGCTGATGCCTGCGACGATTCCGGGTTCTCCGCGCAGCATCGCGATGAACCCGTAGCCGGTGTCCGCGTCGGCCTCGGCACGCCGGCGGGCAATGCGATCGCGGCGTGCGTCGCGGTCGAAGGCGTCCGGGCTCGGCTTCGGCGCCCACGGTTTGACGTGCTCGGCGTTGCGCCGGTCGTACGCGATCACGTCGTCGACGTCGTCCGGTTCGACGAGACGGACCATGAGCCGCGCCGTCTCGATCCGAAACGGCGGTCGCGCCGTCGAGCCGGAAGTCATGCGCCGTTCACGTTCCTGACTCCGGACGCTTCTTCACGCTGCGATTCGTCGGTCCGCGCGGTGTCGTCGATCAGCTCGATGCGGTTCCCGAACGGATCTTCGACGTAGCAGTGCGCCCTGCCGGCGAACGGCAGCGGATCGGCCGTCGCGACGACTCCGTTCGCGGCGAGGTGCTCGAGCAGCCGGACGTAGTTCGCGCACCGCAATGCCGGGTGCGCCTTCTTGGCGGGACGGAAGTCGTGGTCGACGCCCAGATGCAGGCTCAGCCCGGGACTGCCGAACCATGCGCCGCCGCGGCTCGCCAAGGGCTCCGGCTTGGGGATTTCCTCGAGGCCGAGCAATCCGGCGTAGAACGCGCGCGCCTCGTCCTCGCGGCCGGCAGGCATCGCCAGTTGTACGTGATCGAGGGCGTACATCGCAGCGAGTCTCGTCATCACTCGTCGTTTCGAAGGAGTCGCAGCAGAGCGATCTCCGGAGGCGTCGACGACCGGCGTTCGACCCTTCCCGACGTCCGGCGACACGACAGAGAGTTTGCAAACGAGGAGAGAGTGGGATTCGAACCCACGAGCCCCGCGAAGGGCCTGCGGTTTTCAAGACCGCCGCGTTCAACCGCTCCGCCATCTCTCCGGACTCCGGAACGCTTATTCCGCAGCGGTTTTCGAACCTCTTCGTCCGGTGCGGCCGCTCTCGTACGGCAGGCACAGCGTTCCGGACCCGGCGAACGCCCCGAGTCCGTTACACCGAAGGAGGCGACATGCCGGACCGCGTGGGGCTCCGCGAGCAGCAGGATCGCGGGATGGACCGGTTCGTGGCCTTCAGCGACGCGGTCTTCGCGTTCGCGATCACGCTGCTCGCGCTGGACCTGCGGCTGCCGGAAGGGTCGCACTACGCGAGCGATGCGGCCCTGCGCGAAGCGCTCTTCGGGCTTGTGCCGCACTTCGGGACGTACGTGATGAGCTTTCTGGTGGTCGGACAGTTTTGGCTCGCGCACCATCGCAAGTTCGTCCTCATCACGCGGCACGACGCGGGGCTCGTCTGGATCGATCTCGTCATGCTGCTGTTCGTCGTGATGGTGCCGTCGGTGACCGTGCTTCTCCGCGAGTACACGTTCCGCAGCGCGGTGACCGTCTACGCCGCAACGATGGCGGCGATTCCGCTCCTGTCCGCGGTGATCGGGTGGTACGCGATCCGGCGCGGCTTGGTCGGGCGCGCCGTAACGACGAAGGAGCGGCGCCGGCTCGTGCGCGATCCCAGCCTCGTCGCGGCGGTGTTCGTGCTCTCGATCGTCGTCGCCCAGTGGAACGCGCGTGCCGCGATGTGGTGCTGGCTGCTGCTGATCCCGGCGTCGCTGGTGCCGAGCGGCCGCGACGGCGCGAACGGCAGCGACGCGGCGGAAACGTAAGGCCCGAGGCGCCTCGGACGCCTTCTACGCCGTCGGATGCAGCGCGGGACGGTATCCGGCGCGTACGACCTCAACGATGGACGGCGGAGTGAGGACGTGCGCGCTGCCCCGCCGGGGGCGCACGCGGCGCTCGCCGTATCCGGCGTCGGTCCACGCGAGGAGCTCGTCGCCGCGGACCAGCCGCGCGGCGCCGTCCTCGACGACGAACGTTCCGTCCGGGAGCGAGCGGTACGGCATGCGATGCGTCCGCTTCGTTCGGCCGTCGAGCCGCTCCGCGTGCAAGATCAGATCCATCTCGTCCGCGCCGGCCGGCTTCCCGAACGTCGTCGCCCAAAGCGTCTTGAATCGCACGTAGTCGGCGTGGCGGCATTCGGCGCACGGCCGGTGCCCGGCCGCGAACGCCGTCGCCTCATCCAGAAAGAACAGCTCGGTGTAGCGCCGCGGCGTCATGACCGTGCGATACCGGCCGCGAAAGTCGAGCACGCACGCGATCCAGCGCCGCACGGCGAACGGCCGCACGATCCGGCGCGACTCGTCGTGCAGCACGCCGCGGTTCCCCATCAGCATTCCCCGGCCCGGGACGGCGACGAGCTCACCGAACGGCGTCACGCGATTCTGCAGCGGCACCCGTGAGCTCACGCGGTGCAGCACGCCGTCGCAAACTCTGCGGCGGCGCGCTGCCGTAGCGCGACGATCAGTGCTGCTTCGTGCAGGTGCTCGTCACGCCGACCGAGCGTCCCTTCGCGGTCGTGAACGTCGACGTGCTCGTCATCTTCGCCGGACTCACCTTCGTCACGGTGACGTCCGACTGCGTCGCGACGTCCTTGCCGCCCGCGAAGGAAAGGTCGTGCCAGACGATCGACGAGCCGTTCCAGCCCTTGCTGCTGGTGAGATCGTAGCCGCCGAAGTCGCCCTGGTACACGTCCACCCAGCGTCCGGTATCCGGATCGTACGTGATGCGGTCTTCGCCGGTGCTGGCGTACGGGAACCATGACATCGGATCGGTTTTCTGCTTGCCGACGAGCCAGTAGCCGGTCGGGTCCATCGACCACGTTTCGGTCGTATGGTAGGCCGCGGGACGCCGCGCGCTCTTCGTCGAGCACGACCACGTGCCCACCATGAAGCTGAAGGGCGCGAAGTTCGGCTTCGCCGGTCGGGGAGCGGGGGTCGACTCCATCGTTTGCGCGAGGGCAGCCGAAGCGGTCACACCCAGGGCCGCCAGAACCGAAAGCAGAGTGCGGGACAACAGCATGAGGCGTCCTTTCTCTAAGGTTCGAGCAGGCTGGAACCTTGCCGCTGGTACGCTGCCGCACCTTCGCGTCTCGAAGGAAAGCTGGGGAAAGGCTGGGGCGGCGGGCGAGCGCGTGCACCGCGCGTTAAGCCGATCTTAGATCGGGGTGCGAGACGGCTGTGAGCGCTGGCTTGCCGGCGGCCTTTGGGGTACGATCTTGCCATGGCGAACAGGTTTCTCGCCGCGGCGCTCGCGGCAAGTCTCACGATTCTCGCCGCTCCCCTCGCAGCGCTCGCGCAGGACGATCCCGGTTACGCGGGCCAGCCGTCGTACGCGACCCAGGACGAAGCGATCCACGGGCGGATCGTCTCCTTCGACGGCGCCTATGCGCTGCAGGTTCGCGACGATCGCGGCTTCATCGACAACGTTCAACTGCATCAAGGCACGATCATCAATCCGACCGGCCTGACGCTCGCACCCGGCATGGTCGTGGCGATTCACGGCTACAACGCCGGCGGCTACTTCGCAGCCAACGAAGTCGACACGCCGTACACGCTCTACGGCGCCGTCCCGTACTACTCGGGCCATCCGTGGTACTACTGGGGCCCGAGCGTCTCGCTCGGCTTCTTCTTCGGCACCGGCGGCTGGTGGCGCGGCGGCTACGGTCACGGCTACTACTACCCGCACGGCTACGTGCATCCGTACGGGCGCGGCTACGCTCCCCCGGCGCGGGCCTACGGCACCTACCGCGCCCCGGCCGCGCGCGGCGCGTACGGCTACCGCGCACCGTCGCAGACCTACGGCGGTTCGCGCACCTACGGCGGCGGCAGCCGGACCTACGGCGGGACGCACGCCGCGCCCGCCGCGCGCGGGAGCTACGGCAACCGGGCGCCGGCCGCGCACAGCACGTCGCACGGCGGCGAGCACCACCACTAGACACCGCTCTCCCGAGCACCGCGAGGAACGAAGGGCATCCCGGCGACGGGGTGCCCTTCTTGCGCAGTAGCCGGTCCGCGCGGCGCGAAGGGGTCCTCGTGCGCACCGCCCCCCTCTCATACGGCTCGTATCTCCGGGTCCCCGAGCTCCTCGAGCTGCAGCAGCCGCTCAGCGAGCCGGCGCACCACGACGAGACGCTGTTCATCGTCATCCACCAGGTCTACGAGCTCTGGTTCAAGCAGACGCTGCACGAGCTCGACGCCGCGGTGCGCTTTCTGCACGCCGGCGACCTGCTGCGCGTCGCGAAGGCGTTCCGCCGGATCCACGCGATCCAGCGCGTCCTCGAGCAGCAAGTCGAGATCCTGGAAACGATGACGCCGCAAGAGTTCAACGCCTTCCGCGAGCACCTCAACCCCGCCAGCGGCTTCCAGTCGGCGCAGTTCCGCGAGATCGAGATCCGCAGCGGGCTGCCGATGTCGAAGGAGGCGGTCGAGCACCTCGCGATCACGCCGCACGAGCGTGCGCGACTCGAACGGCGCCTCGGCGAGCCGACGCTCTACGACGCGCTGAAGGCGGTCCTCGCGCGCTCGGGCTTCGACGTCTCGACGCACGACGCGCTGATCGCGACCTTCCGCACGATCTACGAGCACGACGAGGAGCACTACGCGCTCTACCTGCTGCTCGAAGATCTGATCGACTACGACGAACGGATGCTGCTGTGGCGCGGCCGCCATGTCCGCATGGTCGAACGGATGATCGGAATGAAGTCCGGGACGGGCGGTTCGCTCGGCGCGGCGTACCTGCAGACGACGCTGCAGCGCCGCTTCTTCCCCGAGCTGTGGGAGGTCCGGACGGTGCTCGGCGGAAGCTCGGGCTGGTGATCGCCGCCACCTCGGCTCGCGCGCGCGAGCGCTTCGCCGGGCTCGACCGCAACACGTGGCTCGTCTCGCATTCGATGGGCGCGCCGCCGCTCGCGGCACGCGACGCGCTCGTGCGCTACCACGCCCAGTGGGCGGAGGGCGGCCCCGAAGGGGCGTGGCCGAGCTGGCTCGACGAAGCGCGGGCGATCGCCGACGGGATCGGCGCGATCGTCGGCGCGCCCGCGGGCGCGGTCTCGCTCGCGCCGAACGTGAGCCTGCTGCAGTCGGCGCTCGCATCGTCGCTCGATCTGCGCGACGCCGGCCGCAACGAGATCGTCTACGAGGCGCTGCAGTTTCCGTCGCTGGCGTACGTGTGGACCGCGTGGGAACGCGCCGGCGCGAAGACCGTTCGCGTTCCGACCGACGACGGCCGGACGATCCCCACCGAACGCATCTGCGAGGCGATCACCGAGCGCACCGCCGTCGTCCTGCTCTCGCACGCATACTTTCAGAGCGGCGTCGTGATCGATCTCCCGCCGATCGTCGAGCGCGCGCACGCCGCCGGCGCGCTGGTCGTGCTCGACGCGTATCAGACCACGGGAACGTATCCGTACGACGTGACGGCGCTCGATCTCGACGTCGTCGTCGGCGGCTCGCACAAGTGGCTCTGCGGCGGCCCCGGCTGCGGCTGGATGTACGTGAAGCCCTCGCTCGCCGACGCGTTCCGGCCGATGGTGACGGGCTGGTTCGCGCACCGCGAGCCCTTCGCGTTCGAGCCGCCGCCGATCGACTACGCGGGCGATCTGCGGCGCTGGATGACCGGCACCCCGACGATTCCCGGGTATCTGGTCGCCCGCGCCGGACACGAGATCGTGCGCGAGATCGGCGTCCCGGCGATCCGCGAGCACAACGTCCGGCTCACGACGCGCCTCACCGAGGCGGCGCTCGAGCGCGGCTGGCGCGTCAACACGCCGCACGAGGCCTCGAAGCGCACCGGCTGGGTCGGGATCGACGTCCCGAACGCCGAGCGCGTCCTCGAGGCGCTGATCGCGCGGCGCATCTTCGTCGACCACCGGCCGGGCTGCGGACTCCGCGTCAGCGCGCACTTCTATACGACCGACGACGAGATCGACGTCTTCCTCGCGGCGATGGACGAGCTCGTGAAGCGGCCGGACTGATCGGCGTTCGCATGCACGACGACGCCGGGCACGACGATGCGGCCGCCGACGGCGACGACGGCGCGGTCGGCACGCTGGAGGCGCTCGCGAGCTCGAATCGCGGCACGGTCCTCGTCGCCGACGACGACCCCGGCGTGCGGATGCTGCTCCGCGTGCTGCTCTCCCGTCAGGGGTTCAGCGTTCTCGACGCGGAGAACGGGCTCGTCGCGCTGGAGACGGCGCGCCGCGAACGGCCGGATCTCGTGCTGATCGACTGGGTCATGCCGATCATGGACGGCCACGAGACCGTCCGACAGCTCAAGCGCGACCCCGTGACGCACGACATCCCGGTCGTGATGCTCACGGCGCAGTCGTCGATCGACGACAAGGTCGCCGGGCTCGAGGCGGGCGCACAGGACTTCATGACCAAGCCGTTCGACGGTCGCGAGCTGGTGGCGCGGCTCGAGCAGCAGCTGCGCTGGCGCAAGCTGCTCGCCGACGTCCCGGCGCCGCCGCGCTCGCCGGCCGTGCTCGCCGGCGAGGCCGAGGCGGCGCGCGCGCAGGGCGCGCACCGGGAAGCGATCACCCTCAACGTGCAGGAGGCCGAAACGTGGGAGGCGCGCGGGGAGCACGCGCGCGCCGGCGTCGCCTACCGCGCGGCGGCGCGCGAAGCCGGCCGGATGGCGCAGCACGAGCTGGAGGCGAAGCTGATGCGGCTCGCGGGACGCGCGTATCTCGGCTGCGCCGAGCGCGGCAGCGACGCGCGCGTCTCGCGGCGCTGCTATCTCGAAGCGGCGCGCTGCTTCATGGCCGCGGGGAACCTCGTTCTGGCGGAGCGCTCGATCGACTACGCGCAGTCGCTCGACGACCAGGCACCGGGCGCGTAGCGATGCGCGAGATCCCCGGCCAGCGCCGCGACCGCGTCTTCGCCGCCATCGAGATTCCCGCGCTCGGGATCTGGCTCGGCGCGCTGCTCGGCTTCGCGTTCGTCAGCGCACCGCTCGCCTTCCGGATCGTCGCGCCGCTCGACCTCGCGCGCTTCGCCGAGCTCACCGCCGCTTCGATCGGCCGGCTCACCATCTGGGGCTACGTCCTCGGCGGGATCGCGATCGTCGCGGCGTTCGTTCGCGCGATCGACGCCGCCGACCGGACGTGGGACGCCGTCCGGCTGCTGCTGATGGTCGGCGCGCTGGCGCTGGTGACGTGGGAGCGCCAGAGCGTCGTCCCGCAGATGCAGGCGATGACCGACCTGCGCTCGGCGGAGTACCGCGCGCTGCACACGCGCTCGAGCGAGATCTACGGCGGCGCGGCGCTGCTGGCGTTCATCGCGCTCGTGCTGGCCGCCGCACGCCAGCCGGAGCCCTGAGGGCTCAGCTCGTCATCAAGTTGTACTGAATCGTCGCGGTGTACGTGCCGGCGGGCTCGGTCGCCGGGACGTTCACCGTGATGTTGAAGCAATGCTGCTGCTTCAGCCCGGCGGTCCCCGTCCACGTCGTCTCGCCCGGCGAGCCGGAGTTGTTGTAGTTGTGAACCGTCGCGGAGAGGTCGGGGACTTGCCACGCGAGGTCGCTCGTCGCCGCGTAGTTCAGGATCGGGAACGAGCCCGAGCCGCCGGACTTCGACGTGCCGTAGCCCCAGTCGGTCAGCGTGTACGCCGTCGTGTAGTACGTGTAGATCTCGAAGGCGCAGGTGAACGTGGTCGAACCGTACCCCGCGTCGAGCTCCGCCAGGTGCGGGATGACGTGGAGGTATTGGGCGTTCGGGTCCGCTTTCGCGACGAACTGCACGGGAACCGGCGTCGGCTGCGCTTGCGCCTGCGCGATCTCGACCGGGCCCAGACCCGGCGCGACGTCCCATGCCGCCGGATCGTACGCGACCTGCAGCGGGTTCGCGAACGGATCGAACGCGAGGGCGACGCCGCCGTGCGTCACGCTTCGCACGGCGGCGTCGTTCCGCGCGAGGACGGCGTCGGCGCCGCGCCGCGCGAACGGGACGAACCCGACCGGCGCGGGGCTCGGCGTGACGACGACCGTCAGCACGACCTCTTTGTACGTCCGATTGCTCTGCAGCGCGTCCGCCTGCGAGAAGGCGGCGAGGCTCGCGACCGTGGCGAGGCCGGCGAGCGTGACGAGGGTGCGCAGTCTCAATTCCCCACCACCGTGTAGACGATGTAGACGTTGAACTGGCTCGTCGGCATCGCGCCGGAAAGCCGCAGCTCGTAGTCGTAGCCTTGGCTCAGGCTGCCGGACGTCGCGCTGTTCCAGACCTCCGTGGACGCCGGCGGCGAGCCGGCGTAGCTGATCCCGTTCGCGCCGTTGACGCCGAGCGGCGTCCCCGTCGTCGTCGCGCTGAACGACGTCGCGGGCGAGAACGCGGTGTTCCCCGCCACGCTCTTGAGCCAGTAGAGCGTCTCGAACAGCGCGTACGTCGAGGGCGAGGGGGTCGGATTGCTGCCTTCGAGATCGGTCGCGCCTTCGGCGTACACGATGAACCCGGACGTGTCGTTCGTCTGAACGTTCACCTGCGCCGCGTACTTGTAGAGATACTGATAGCCGACGACGACGTTGCCGAAGTCGACCGTCCCGCCGCCGAGCGTCGCACCGGCGCCGACCGCGGGGGTCGAGCCGCTCCCGAGACCGCCCGAGGGACCGAAGCCGGACTGGTAGTTCGGGATGACCTGCGCTTTGACGTACGGCAGGATCTTGTAGTTCACGCGCGCCGAGCCCGTCGCCGGCGTCTGCTGCGCGAGCGCGGTGAGCGGAAGGATCGAGAGCGCCGCGAGGGCGAGCGCCGCACCGGTCGCGCGCATCAGTTGGCGACCAGAGTGTAGGTGAGGGTGATCGTGTCCGTCTGCGTCGCGCTGAAGACCGTCGCGCCGACGTTCACCTGATAGCTCATGAGGTTGTCGACGGGCTGGTGGTTCACCGCGCCGCTGTAGCTCGAGAGCTGCAGCGTCCCGGCCGTCGGAACCGTCGTCCCGGGCGACGCCGACACGCTGCGGGTGTACGTCCCGCCGGCGGGCTTCGAGGAGTCCGCGGACACCCAGGTGCTGAGCGCAGGACCGCCGGCGGGCGATACGGTCGGGTTGACGTCGGCGGAGACCGAGAGGCTCCAGCCGTTGCTCGAGTCGCTGTAGACGGACGCGGCCAGCGCGTCCTGCGCGGCGAACGTCCCCATGATCGTGTTGAGGTTGATCATCGGGTAGGTGCCGGCCGTGGTGAACGTGCAGTTGGCGCAGCTCACCGACGGCGCCGTCGCGTTGCCGTAGAGCGCCGGCGCGTAGGAGAACGTCGTCGGTCCGCCGCTCGGCAGCTCGATCGCGAGCGCCGCTTCGTCGATGATGCGGATGGTGTTCGAGAGCGAGTAGATCGGCAGCGTGTTGGCGTTCGTCGACGGGTTCGCCGGCGTTCCGTTGTCGGCGACCGAGGCCGGCCACGTGAACGTCGAGTTGATGTCGTACGGCGAGAGCGCGTAGAAGAACACGTCCAGCTTCTGGCCGACGCCGAGGTTGCAGCCGCTCAGCGTCAGGATGCCCGGCGTCCCCGGTGAGCCGCGAACCGGCTGGGTGAGCGTCTTGTAGCCGTTCGCGCTGCACTGCGCGCCGCTCGCGCCCGCGCCGTACGTGTACACCGACGAGGCGATCAGCTGCCAGTCCTGCGCGTCGAAGATCTGCCCCGACGTGTTGGACGAGGGAATCGCGATGCTGACGTCGGTGATCGGCGTCGAGCCGTTGTTGTACAGCTCGTAGACGAAGCCGTTGCCGTTCGCGAAGTTCGACCACGCGCCGATGACCGGCTGGCTGTTGGCCGGAACGGACTGGATCGGCGCGACCGGCGGATAGACCGGGCTTGCGGTGTAGCCGCCCGCGTAGGTGAAGCTCGTCTCGGCCGTCGTGTTCATGACGTCGAGGACGGGGATCGGCGCATTCGCGATCGTCGAGGCGTTCACGACGGCGCCGCCGTTCGCGCCGACGACCGTCCAGTTGATGTTGTTCGACGACACGCCCGGCGCGGTCGTGTAGTTGAACGTTACGTCGAGCTCGTCGCCCGGCGGAAGCGCGTTGGTGTCGGTCGTGCCGGCGCACGGAGTCGAGGCCTGCGTCGCGGCGTTCGGCGCGGTCGCGACCGCGCACAGGTCGATGAGGTACTGTCCCGCCGTCCCCGTCGCGTTCGCGTGCCACGTCACGCCGCCCTGATCCGGCGAGGTCACGGAGACGGAGCTCGGGTAGACGCCGCCGGCGCTGGGCACCGAGATCAGGAGTTGGCTGACGTAGTCCGGGTTGGGATCCAGACCGGTCGACGTGTTGACGAACTTGAACGTGAACGAAGTGTTCGCAAGCGCGGGAACCACGACGGGCGAGACCGTCGCCTGCATCAGCGCCGGGTTGAGCGAGAACAGGCCGAGCTCGGTCGAGTCGATGTTCGTCGTGCCGGCGACCGCGTTCGTGAGCGTGCTGGTCGGTCCGACCCCGAACGGCGTCGTCGTGTAGTTCGCCGTCGCCGGAATTTCCTGGAAGGGGAACGACGTCAGCAGGATCGGGATCGTGAGCGTGAACGTCGCGGTCGTGTTCTTCGCGATGTTGTAGTTCGTGGTGTTCGTGCTGACGATCGAGAACGAGTTCGGGCCCAGCCTGCCGTCGGCCGTCGCGCCGTTCCCGCCGCTCTGCGTGTGGATCGTCCAGCGTCCGGTCTGGCCGGTGCCGTTGTTGGTGACCGCGGTGATCCTCGGCGTCTGCTGGTTCGGGTTCACCGTCGCCGGCATGAGGAACTCGATGTTGTTGATCGCCGCGCTGCCGCCCGAGTTGTTGACGGTCAGCGTCACCGTGTAGGTGCCGCCGATCGCGGAGTTCGTCCCCGAGTCGTACATCATCTGGTTGTAGCGCGGCGCCTTGAGCTGCGTCGCGGTGGAATACGTGCCGACCGACCACGAGTACGACGGCTGGCTGTTTCCGCTGATGTTGAAGCCGAAGACGTCGAGCCCGTTCGTCGCGGTCGTGTCCATCGCGGCGTCGGTGATGCTCTCCGCGATGCCGTGGAGCGGCGTGATCGTCGTCCGGAGCACGCAAGCGGCGGTGCACTTCCCGCTGGGCACCGACACCGTGAACGGGATCGGGATCGTACCGTTGACCGGCAACGACGCGCCGGCGACCTTCGGCGTCAGCTTGATCCCGGGCGCGCCGGTCACGGCGTCGACGTACGTTGCGATGTTCCAGACGTTCCCGGCGCTGTCGGTCGTCGTCGTGACGCCGACCTGGCGGCCGAGCGTCGCGCCGGCGGTGGAGTCCTGCTCGATCGTGATCTGCTTGATCCCGTCGCCGTTCCAGTTGCCGTACAGGATCCCGGCGGTGTTCGTGAGCGTCGCGGTCACGTTCGTCGCCGCTCCGGCCGCGTTCGCGTTGATGAACGACCCGGCGGGGCTGGTCCACTGGAACTGCCCGGCGTAGCTGAGGATCTGGAACGACTTCGAGCCGACGACGCTGCCCGAGGTGCGGTCGTAGAGCTGCACCGTGTAGACGTTCGGGGCGAACGGGATCTGCGTCGCGCCGAACGCGGTGAGGTTCGTGCTGTTGATCGGCCACTCGATCCCGGTCTGCGAGAACGTCGGCCCCGACGCCGTGAACGTCGGCACCGGCGAGAAGAACTGCGGCGCGCCGAGCGACTCCTGCGCGCCGGTGTCCGACGTGGTCGAGCTGAGGATGACGCCGTTCGGGTTGCTCACGGTCAGCTGGTAGACGTGGCCGTTGATCGTGCCGGTGCCGCTGATGTTGAGCCCGGTCGTCGACTGATCGATGATCGGCGTCCCGGAGATGTTCAGGAGTCCGTCGGTCGCGAACGTATCGTTCAGGTTCGCTCCGGTGTTCGCCGTCGATCCGCTGTACGGGACCAGCGTGTTCCACGTCATCGTGGACGGGTTCAGCGAAATCTGCTGCGTGGAGATGAGGTCGGCCGTCGTCGAGTCGAACAGCTGGACCGTCATCGTCCCCGACGCGTTGGCGCCGTTGGCGGGCGTCGCCCATTGGCCGGTCAGCGTGCCGCTGGTCGGCAGCACCCCGGTCGATCCGGCCAGGAAGCATGTGTTGTTCGCGTTGTTCGCCGAGCCGCTCGGGATCGCGTAGACGCAGGGCATCCCGTTGGAGGACGAGTTGACGAAGCCGAATGCGTAGAAGTGCGCCGGATTCAGTCCGGACGCCGAGACGTACACCGTCGAGCCCGACGTGAAGTCGTTCGACAACGCCGTCATCCCGGCGTTCGAGTACGTGTTGAAGTTCAGCGTCCCGATGACGACGGTGTACGCGACGGCGTCGAAGTTGCCGGTCGCCATGTTCTGCACGGCGATCGTCCAGACGCCCGAGTACGCCGGATCGGTGCCGTTGCTCGGGTCGGTCGCGCCGTACGCCGTCACGGCGCCGCCGGTCGGCGTCTGCAGCGCGAGCCCGGCCCAGAACGGCTGCATCGTTCCGTTCGTCTTCTCGCAGCGGCCGCTCGTGTCGGTCGTGAAGGTGCCGTTCCCCGCGGCGCCTTGTGCGATGACGATGTACGCGTAGCCGTCGGGCGCGTAGACGATGTACCGGTACGACGTCGAAGGCGCGAGGTTTTCGCAGAGCCAGTAGACCTGCGTCCCGTAACCGACCGTCTGGTCGTCGAGGTACGGCTGGTTCGTGCTGCCGGTGAGCACGATGCTCGCACCGTTCGCCGACTGCCGCGAGCGCACGTGATGGTGCAGCAGGTCGGTGAGCTTCGGAACCTTCGGGAGCTTCCCGTGATACGGGAGGAGGCGCACGTTCGTGACACGATGCCGCGCGAGCGCCGCGAGCGCGGCGTTCAGATCCGTTCCGACGACCCCCGAGCGGCGCATGCTCTGCTGGCGCGAGAGGTCGCCGAACGGCAGCGGCGGCGGCGTCGGGGCGGCCGGCCCCGGCGTCGCGCTGGAACGCATCCCGCCGCCGGCGCGATGCGCGGGCTGCGAGACCGTCTGCGCCAGGCCGGCGAGTCCGCCGACGCCGAGCACGGCGGCGACGACGATCGCGGCGAGCGCCAGCGTTCGCGACAAATGTGTCATCGTTCTCCCGGAATCCGTTCCGTGGATGCGCGCTCAGCGCACCGTGATGTTCGCTTGTCCCGCGACGAGGTTCTGACCGCCGTAGTCGATCGTCGCCACCACGGAGTACGATCCGGGCGCGAGCTTCTTCCCGACGGCGTCGATCAGCCGTTTCCCGGAGCGCTCGACGAGCATCCCCTGCGGAAACGTCACCTTTTCGACGAGCGCATTTCCTTGCTTCACTTCGACGCGCCCGCTCAGGTAGACGTGCGCGTTTCCGGTGTTCTTGAACTCGACCAGATAGTGCTCGCCGTCCGAGAGCGCCTGTCCCTTCACGTCCGTGACCTCACCGCCGAGCTTCGTCGACTCGGGGATCATCACGTAGATCTTCGAGGCGATGCGCTCCACGACGGAGAGTCCGCCGCCCTTGCGCATCGGCCGCGTCGTGAAGAACACCAGGTTGCTGTACTCGCCGTTCGCGCCGTTCGGCACGTCGACCGAGAAACGGACCTGCGTGAACGAGTTCGGCTCGAGGTCGAACTCACGCGGGTTGATCGTAATCTCTCTCGAGAGCGAGAACGGCGACTTGCCCGGCGCCGTGAAGGCGTAGTTTCCGGTCGGCCCGACCGTGTAGTCCGCGAGCGAGGCGACGATGTGGACCGGCGCCGTGCTCGTGTTGCGGACGGTGATCGGGAACGTCTCCTCCTTGCCGGGCTGCGACTGCAGCTCGTACTTCGCGGGGGAGACGTCGACGGCGATGTCCGCCGACGACGGAGCGGCGAGCGCGGCTGAGAGGCCGAGGATCCCCCCGACCAGCCGGAAAGCACGCATCGAGATACGCATCTTCTTCATTCTCGGCCGCTCCGTCCGACGGATTCAGTCATCGCCTCGCGGCCGAGCTAGCTCGGGATGACCGCGACGGTGATGACGTTCGTCTGCGCGCCCGACGGCGCGGCCGCGCTGACGTTCAGCTGGACGTCCTGGCCCATGAAGTTCCAGCCCGCCGGCGGCTGCGAACCGGTGCTGTAGATCGTCGCGCCGCCCGACGTGTACGCCGTGTAGAGCGGCGTCGCGTTGACGTCGGTGGCCACCGCGGGGTTCCCCGCCGCGCCGTAGCCGGCGGTGCCGCTCGATGCCGCACCGAGCGCGGAAAGGGCCACGCCGGCGACCGAGTTGACCGTCGGACATGAAGCGGCGTAGGCGGCCGGGTTCCCGGTCGCGCCCGACGCGGTCGGGGCGGCCTTCGGCGTCGTGTCGAGGAAGAACGCGCAGAGCTGCGTCCCCGCGACGGCGGTGTCGAAGTACTCGACGACCTTCACGCCGGCCGAGTCGTTCGAGTTCACGCCGACCGAGATCGCGTTCTTGTAGTAGCAGCCGGTGTAGCCGACCGCGGGCGGGGTGATCCCGCCGAAGGTGAGGGTCGCGTTCGTGCCCTCGGCGACGCCGGCACTGCAGTTGCCCGCCGCGGAGGGGAGGATCGTCGAGGCGGTCCCCGACTGGATCGCGCCGGTGGCGCCGTAGTTCACCGCGATCGAGACGGCGGCGGTGGCATTGACGGTGTACTTGAGCTGGGCTGAGCCGTAGACCGTCGTCGCAGCCATGCCCGGGGCCGCGCTGACGGTCGCGATCCCCAGCATGACGAGAGCAGCGACTGCTCTTTTCACGTTCGAATCCTTTCGAGGAGGGACGCTGAGAGAAGGGCGATCCCTCGCCCTCAATACGGTCTATCGGAGGAGAGGGTGCCGTCGCTTAGCCGCTCACCGCTGTGACCCGGAACACTTAACGCAGGCTTAGCGGGTAGGTTTGGCCTCGCTTGGTCACGACGGTCGCGGTGTAGGGCAGGCCGTTCCGCCACAGGCGGATGTCGAAGACGAACAGCCGGCCGTTCGGCTTCGGCAGCACGACCTTGTAGCCGTCCTCGAACAGCACGCTGTCCCCGCCCTCGACCGGGGCGAGGGTCTTGAGCGAAACCTTGACGGTGTGCCCGGGCTCCGGCTTCGCCGGGAAGAGCCGCGTCGTGAAGAGCGGGATCCCGGGGTCCACCGCGAGCAGCGCGGTCCCGTCGGCGACGTCCGCGCGGTGCCCGGCGACGGTCAGCGCGTAGTCGCCCTTCGCGAGCTGCGGCACGATGAGCCCGCCGCTCCACGCCTCGACGCGGCGGTCGAAGCGCAGCGCGAGCCCGCCGAGGACGTCGCTCTCGACCGCGACGTTCTTCAGATCCTTGCCGGCGGTCCGGGCGAGGACGCGGACGAGTGCGCCGGGCGGGGCCGACGGCGGATCGAGCGTCACCTGGATCGGGATCTTCTTGCCGTCGTTGAAGGTATAAACGACGTTCTTCGTCCCCTCGCCGATGTGGAATACCTGGCCCGTCACCGAGGCGCCGCCCTTCAGCGTGACGGGGCCGTCGGGGCCGGACAGCACGCTCAGTCCGTCGGGGATCGTGTCCGGGTCGACGCTGAGCGTGTACGTCCCCGGCGGCAAGTTGTCGAGCAGATACGAGCCGTCGTCGTCGGTGATGCCGGCATGATCGCCCGGCTCCGCGACGACGTAGACGTTCTTCAAACCGACCGGCGTCCCGAACGCGCCGTCGGCCGGCGCCATCACGAACCCGCCGATCGAGCCCAGCGTCGTCGCGACGAAATCGACCGGGATCTGCGTCCCCGGCGCGACCGTCACGGTCCGCTTCGTCTCGTCGGTGAAGGCGACGGTCGACGGGACCGTGGCATCGACGATCGCCACCGTGTGCGGGCCGGTGCTGAGCCGGCCGACCTGGTAGTGGCCGTCGGCGGTCGTCGTGACCGCTTGGATCCCGTCGATCGCGATCCCGACGTTCCCGAGCGGATGCTTCACGCCCGCGCCGTCGGTCGCGACGACCGTGCCGGCGATCCCGGCGAAGTTGCCGACGTTGAACTGGACGGTCATCGTCTGGCCGCCGAGGACCTGGAACGACTGGTACTCCCGGTCGAGCACGAGCCCCGGCGGGAGCGTCGCCGGGTCGATCCGGATCGTGTGCGTCCCCTGCGAGACGAAGTGGAACTCGAAGCTCCCGCTCGCGTCGGTGCGCTGCGTGATCCCGCCGTCGAGGATGACCAGGGCGTTGTTGAAGCCGCGGATCGACGGCTGGTTGTAGGCGAACGGCGTCGCCGACGTCGAGTAGGTCACCGTCCCGCGGATCACCGCCGGGAGCTTCGGGTTCGCCTTGCCGTAAGCGCCGGTGGGCTGGCCGAACCCGAACGGCCCGACCAGCGAGGCGTTGAACGAGGTGCCGCTCCCGGCGCCGAGCCCGGTCTGGCGGAAGCGGTCCATCCCGATCTGCACGGCGACGACGCTCGAGAGCCGGCGCACGAGCGTGAGGCCGGTGTCGAGCAGGCGCGAGGGCACCCCGTTGTTGTCCGAGCTGGAGACGGTCTCGCTGATCGTCGCGTCGGCCTTGCGCCCGATGTTCCGCCGGTACGAGAGCGACTGCATCAGCCCGGTCCCGGCGCTGGTGAAGCCGCCCTGCGACTCGCTGCGGGCGACTTGGTACGCCGCCGAGCCGCCGAAGAGCGGGTGGCTCGCGCCGAACGTCGCCTGCGTCTGCGCCGCGTTCCCGCCCGGGGACGCGACCGAGCTTCCCTGCAGCGTCTCGAACAGCGAGAGCTTGCCGAACGACTGGCTCAGCGTGAGCGCGCCGGTCCGCTGGAGCTGGATGCCTTGGTCGGTCCGGGTCGACTCGACGCCGGCGACGTACTGGATCCCGAAGTGCGTCCAGCTCCGGCCGCCGGTGAGGGTGAGGTGGTCGTCGTGCTGCTCGGCGTTGCTGTCGACGAGCCGGTCGTCGATGTGCGCGAGGTCAATGCCCACGTCGCCGAAGAGGTTGGTGTGGCGGCGGATCGCGAGGTCGGCCGACAGGCCGCCGTCGATCGGCCCGGAGAGCGACTGAAAGCCCGTCGGGTCGTAGCGGATGTTCAGCGTCGACATCGTGGTGAGCCCCTGCAGGTCGGCCTGAAACGCCGCGGCGACGTGCGCGCCGTCGTCGCTCTCGGTGACGCCGCGGGTCGACGAGACGGCAAGCTCGCTCTGCGTCGAGAGCTTGGCGCCGTACCTGCTGTACGAGAAGTCCTCGATCTGCTCGCGGCCGCCGCTCGTCTCGGCGACGGCGTCGTAGCCCGCCGCGGAAAGGTAGCCGCCGAGGCCGTTCCAGTCGCGCCGGATCCCGTAGACGCGGTACGCGAGGTCGTCCTGCTGCGTCGCGGTCGCCGCGAGATAGGTCAGGTTGCCGTTCCGCATCGGAAACGAGAGCCCGATCCCGCGCGCCAACCCGCCGACCTCGAGCTGGGTGTCGGCCGGACCGGCCAGCTGACCGTAGCTGAGCCCGTATTTCGGCGTCTGGTAGTTCGCGACGAGGGTCCCGCCGCCGGCCGCGCCCGAGCCGTAGCCGAAGCTGTTCGAGACGGAGAGCGAGGTCTGCTCGGTCCGCCGTTCCGCGGTCACCTGGAGCGCCGTCGCGTAGTCGTCGTAGTCGAGCGGGAGACCGTTCCGGCTCGAGCGGCTCAGCCCGAGCTGATACGTGCCGTCGCCGCGCAGCACGATCGGTCCGTCCCCGAACAGACCGCGCTTCTTCGGCTTGGGTGACGGCGACGGTTCCGGCACGGAGACCGCGAGGGTCTGGGTCGCGATCGGGATGCGGAGGCGAACGGCGAGGAGGGGATCGGCGTACAGCGCGCCGTCCGCCGCGAAGCACAGGGCGGAAAGCACGAGCGACGCGACGCCCAGGCCCGCGATCGCCCGCCGCGGACGGGCTCGCACACAGGAACCATCGGTCGCTCCGCCGCGCTTCTGTACCGAAAGGGCACCGTCGTCGGTAAAGTCCGGGACCCTTAGGTGCCGATAGGGTCCGTAGGGGATCTCCGGATCCCCAGTCCGCGTGGCGGAGCTTCCAAGGAGGGACGTTCACCACACTTCTCATGGATGTTCGAGGTCTTACGAGCTCGGCGCTGAGCGCGAGCTTTCGGACGCAGAACGAAATGCAGACGCTGACCCAGCGTCTGTCTTCCGGTTTGCGCGTCAATTCGGCTGCCGACGATCCGAGCGGGCTCGCGATCGCGGAGTCGCTTGCCTCGAAGGTGAACGGACTCGACGAAGGTTCGCAGCAGATCCAGACCGCGGGGAACGCGCTCACCGTCGCGGACGGCGCGCTCGCGACGATGAACGACATCCTGCAGCGGATGCGCTCGCTGGTGGTCGAGGCGCGCAGCGGTCTGAGCAGCGCGTCGGATCAGAGCAGCATCCAGGCCGAGCTCACGCAGCTCATGCTCGAGATCAACCGGATCTCGTCGAACGCAACCTTCAACGGAAAGCAGCTGCTGGACGGCAGCAACTCCAGCGTCCTTCCGCAGAGCACGCGCGCGCTGCTCGTCACGAATCCCGACGCGTCGGGCGGCGGGCAGCTCATCGACTCGAGCGTCGATCCCAACGAGCCGGCGGTGTCGCCGACCGCGCAGCAAGTCGTGCAGAGTCTGAGCGTCGACTCCTACGATCCCGTCGCGGACGCGCTCAACGTGACGGTCACGATCGCGAGCACGGATCCGACGTTCGGCCCCGAGCAGACGGCGACGATCCAGGTCGGCAACGACACGAACTACGAGCTGGGCTACTCGCCGCCGACGCCGGGGACCCCGTCGTTCAGCCAGATGGACCAGAACAACAATCAGGTCCTCTCGTTCAACATCGGGACGCTCACCCAAGCCGACGTCGGGAAGAGCGCGATCATGGTGACGCTGCCGGCGCAAGAGAAGGCGCCCGGCTCGGCGATGCAGGTCAATGTCGGCGACGCGGAAGGCGACGTCGTCTCGGTCGACATCCCGGCCGTCAACGCGACGAACCTCGGCGTGAACCAAGTCGAGCTGGGCGACGACCTCGAGAATCAGGCCGCCGAGTACCGCATCGACTACGCGATCTCGAGCCTGGGCAGCATGCGGGCGGCGATCGGAGCGCAGTCGGTCTCGTTGCAGGAAGCCGCCGACAACGCTTCGACCGCGAGCGTCAACACGGAAGCGTCGGAGAGCGCGATCCGCGACCTCGACGTCGGCTCGGCCGTCACCGAGTTCACCAAGGCGCAGATTCAGACGCAGTTCCAGACCAAGCTCGTCGCCGACGCCGAGCGGCTCTCGCAGAGCGTCGCGACGCTCGTCTCCGACTCGATCGTCGCGTAGCGCGGCGCTCGCCGCGAAAGAACGGCGGGCGAGCTGCCGATGACGTGTAGCGAGGGCCATCGCGCCACGACATCGGACGGAGGGGACATCGTGAGGTACGGACGGACGCTCGCGCTTGCATGCGCGGCGATACTCATCGCCGGGTGCTCGAGCGGGGCCGGCACGCAGCCCGCGCTCGCCCCCGCCTATCAGGCGCCCGCGCCCGCGATCCCGGCCGGCTCGTCGGCGGCGGCCCACATCCTCGCGCAGCTCGGCGCGGCGCGCACGCCGGCGTCGGCGGGCGGCGACTACGACGACGGCGGCTGGAGCTCGCTTCAGCTTCCGGCGCTCGCCGCCTGCGGCGGCGGCACGTACTCGAACGACTGCGCGAACTGGGTCGTCAACGGCGGCCCGACGACCGGGGCCCCGTGCACGCGCGCGAACCCCAACTGCAACAACGTCATCCCGCCGCCGCCGCCCGATCTGAACTTCTGCTCGGCCGCGGCCCCCGCCGGCCTCGCGCCTCCGGCGATCGCGCCGGTCGCCTTCGCGCCGCAGACGTTCTCGCTGATGTACGCCGGGTCGCGAGCCGCGCCGATCGTCACCTTCCCGACCCGCTGGGACGCGGTCTCCGTCAGCGGCTCGTTCAGCGGAACCTCGACGAGCGCCGGCGCGATCACCGTCACCCCGTCGCCGCGCGCGGGCGCGGCCCGCGGCTGGCTGCTGTTCTTCACCTGGAGCTGGCCGGCCGACGTCTTCCTCGTGCCGTACCAGGTGAACGAGGTGCAGATCGCCGGCACGTCCGCGCCGCTCAACCTCGCGGGCGGGTCGCCGGCGCAGCTGGCCGCCTACGACTGCCTGGGCCGCAACCTCTCCGCGATCGCTGCCGGGCGCGGCTTCGGCTTCAGCAGCGACGAGCGCGCGAAGACCGTCTCGGCACGGGCCGCGACGCTGAACGCGCCGGTGTGGTTCGGAACCGGCGCCGCCGGCGCGATCGTCGTCTACGACGACCGCGGCGGCAACGCGCTCACGACCGTCGGGGGCGGACTGCCGGTCTTCTGACCCCCTTTCCTTTGGGGAAAGGGTAGGCGATGGCAGCCGCCGCGCCGACGTTCCACGAGGGATTCGTCTCCGAGCTGATCGGACGCCCCGCGTTCGTTCGGCGCGGCGACCGCCGTGAGGAGATCGGGAAGGTCGCCGACTTCGTCGTCGGCACCCCCGACGTTCCGTTCCCGTCGATCGACGCGGTCGTACTGAAGACGCGCGAAGGCAAGATGCTCGTGCGGCTCTCCGAGGTCGCGGCGGTCGGCGAGAACGGCTCGTTCGAGCTGAGCGCGCCGCCGACGATCCCGGCGCCGCCCGACGACGAGACGCTCTACCTGGTCGAGGATCTCTTCGACAAGCAGATCATCGACGTCGACGGCCGCAAGGTCGTGCGGATCAACGACATCGAGATCACCCGGGCCGGCGGCGCGCTGCGCGTGGTCGCCGCCGACATCGGAATCTCCGGGCTGCTCCGCCGGCTCGGCGTCGGCCGCATCGCGCCGACGATCGTCGAACGCGTCCCCCGCACGCTGATCGCCTGGGACAACGTCGCGCCGATCGCCGACATGAACCCCTCGGAGATCCGGCTCTCGGTCAGCCAAGGCCGGCTCTCGCGGCTCCATCCCTCCGATCTCGCGGACATCGTCGAAGAGCTGAACCGCACCGATGCGGCGCGGATCGTCTCGTCGCTCGACGACGAGGACGCGGCCGACACGTTCGAGCACCTCGACGTCGAGACGCAGCGCGAGCTGATCGAGTCGATCGGCACGGAGCGCGCCGCCGACATCATCGAGGAGATGGACTCCGACGACGCGGCGGACCTGCTCGCCGAGCTGCCGCAGGAGCGTCAGGAGGAGCTGCTCGCGCAGATGGACTCGCGGACGGCCGAGGACCTCCGCGAGCTGGCCGCGTACGCGGAGGGGACGGCCGGGAGTCTCATGACGACCGACTACGTCTGGATCTATCCGCATCGCAGCGTCGAGGCGACGATCGCCAAGATCCGCGAGATCGCTCCGGAGACCGAGTTCATCTATTATCTCTACGTCACCGATCAGACGCGCAAGCTGCTCGGCACGCTCTCGCTGCGCACGCTCCTGCTCTCGGCGCCCGACGCCGCGATCCACGCCGTCATGGATCCGGAGATCGTCAGCGTCACGCCGGAGACGAGCGCCGAGGACGTGGCGAGCACGATCGCGCGCTACGATCTGCTCGCGTGCCCGGTGCTCGACGCGAACGGCGCGATGGAAGGCATCGTGACGGTCGACGACGCGATCGATGCGATCCTTCCCGAGCGTCTCAAGAAGCAGCTTCCGCGCTTCACGCGCCACGGAAGCGTCCGCCGCACGATATCGGTCTGATGCGCGGGGTCGACGAAGAACGCGCCGCCGGGCCGGAGATCGCGGCGCGGCGCACCGCCGCGCGCCGCGGGATCCGCCGCTCGCTGCTGCTGTTCTTCTCCATCGTCGGCCCGGGGATCATCACGGCGAACGCCGACAACGACGTCGGCGGAATCCAGATCTACTCGATCGCCGGCGCGGAGTTCGGCCACACGATGCTGTGGCTGCTGATCCCCATCACGATCGCGCTGATCGTCACGCAGGAGATGTGCGCGCGGATGGGCGCGGTGACGGGGAAGGGGCTCGCCGACCTCATCCGCGAGAACTTCGGCGTCAAGGTCACCGCGGTCGTGCTGCTGCTCTTCGTGGTCGCCGACCTCGGGAACACGGCGGCCGAGTTCGCCGGCATCGCCTACGCTTCGCCGGTCTTCCAGCAGTACGTCCCGGTGCTCTCGAAATATCTGCTCGTGCCGGTCGCCGCGATCTTCGTCTTCACGATGGTGACGCGCGGCAACTACAAGATCGTCGAGCGGGTCTTCTTCGCCTTTTGCGCGGTCTACCTCGCGTACGTCGCGAGCGGGATCCTCGTCCACCCGAAGTGGGGCGAGATCATGACCGCGCTGGTCGTCCCGCATTTCACGCCCACGCAGGCGTATCTGCTCGCGGCGATCGGCGTGATCGGCACGACGATCTCGCCGTGGATGCAGTTCTACATCCAGTCGGCGATCGTCGAGAAGGGCGTGACGATCAAGGACTATCCGTACTCGCGGATCGACGTCATCACCGGCGCGGTCGTGACCGACGTGATCGCCTTCTTCATCATCGTGGCGTGCGCGGCGACGATCTTCGTGCACAACCAGCACCTCGCGCCCGGGCAGCACCCGCTGAGCATCAACACCGCCGGGGACGTGGCGACCGCGCTGCAGCCGCTCGCCGGGAAGTACGCGTCGCTCCTCTTCGCGCTCGGTCTGCTGAACGCGGCGATCTTCACGGCGTCGATCCTGCCGCTCTCCACGGCGTACTACGTCTGCGAGGCGTTCGGCTTCGAGTCCGGCGTCGAGCGGCGTTTCGGCGAGGCGCGCGTCTTCTACGGACTGTACGCGGGGCTGATCGCGGTGGGCGGCGGCGTCGTGCTGCTCGCCTCCGACGCGATCGAGAACGGCATCATCTTCTACTCGCAGGTGATCAACGGGGTGCTGCTCCCCGTCGTTCTCGTGCTGATGCTGCTGCTGATCAACCGCCCGCGCATCATGGGCCGCTACACGAACAACGTCGTGTTCAACGTGGTCGCGTGGACGACGGTCATCGTGGTCGGCGTGCTGACGATCGTCTCGACGGTGCAGACCCTCCTCTCCGGCGGCGGCTGAAAGACTCGGCGCTCTGAACGAGCGCCGAGTCCGTCGCGTTCGCGCCCTGCGGGCGCGAGCCGCGTCGCGCCCTCGTCTAGAGGCCCGCGATCCCCTTGGGGGAGCCGTTGCCGGCCTGCGGCGCGTAGCCGCCGGCGCCGACGCGGTTCAGGCTGGCGGCGTTCGCGTAGAGCGGCGCCGCGGTGGTGAGGGACGAGCCGTTTCCGGCGAGCGCGATCGCGCCCGCGACGATCGGCGCGGCGACGCTCGTTCCGCCGTAGGTCCGCCAGCCGGGCTTGCTCGAGAGGTAGCTGTCGTAGACGGCGACGCCCGGGTTCGGATCGGCGAAGGCGGAGACGTCGTTCATCGTGCGGGTCGTGCAGCCGTCGGCGGGCTGCCATGCCGGCTTTGGAACGTAGGCGCTGCAGCCGCCGCCCGACGGGGCCCAGACGGTCTCCGACCAGCCGCGCGCGCTGCCGTCACGCGCGAGCGACGTGCCGCCGACCGCGATGACGTGCGAGGAAGCCGCGGGCCATTCGGCGTGCGGGCCGGCGTCGCCGGCGCCGAAGACGAACGGGACGCCGATCGCGTAGCTCGCATCGTTTTCCGAACGGGTCTCCGCCACGCTGTAGCTGTTGCTGACGACCGTCGCGCCGTCGGCGACCGCGGTCTTCGCCGCGGCGAGCAGCGCCGACGGCGCGTCGGACGACGCCTCGACCACGAGGATCTTGCACTTCGGGCAGACCGCCGAGGCGATGTCGACGTCGAGCGAGGCCTCCTGGCCCCAGCCTTGGTTCCCGGAGAGCAGCGCGGCGAGCAGCCCGCCCGGCTTGACCTTCTTGAAGCAGCCGTTCGCGCTCGTGCACGCGCCGAGGCCGAACGCGGCGCGGTAGACGGCGAGGTCCGCTTCGAGCGACGGGTCGTCGTAGGCGACGACGATGCCGATCGTCTGCCCTGTCCCGGCGCTCGCCGACGGGAGGGCATACGCGCTCTGCAGGTCGGCCGGATGCAGCCCCGGGAGCTTGCTCACCGGCGTCCCGGCGGGAAGGCCCTGCGGGCCGACCCCGGCGACGATGTGGCACGTCAGCCCGGCCGTGATCCCGCAGGTGAGCCCCGCGACCGCGCCGAGCAGCCCGCCGAGCAGGCCGGGCGCGGGGCTCGGCGAGGGCGAGTAGATGGGCACCGCCCGGAGCGTCGTGTCGGTACGGGCGAGACCGGGGCCCGGCAGGGCGGTCGTTCCGGGCGTGGCGGCGCAGGCGGCGAGTCCCGCGGCGACCGTGATCGCGGCGAGCGAGCGCATGAGGTTCATCGAATCCTCCGTGATTCGCGGCCGGTGCCCAATCGGCCGAGGTCATCCGTGATGGGAAGGCGGGAGCGCGCGGCTCCCGCCCAGGGTGTTACGGTTTGGGAGCCGGCGTCGGCGAGACGATCGGGACGGCGCGGAGCGTGTCCGCGCGGCGCGACGCCGGGGTCGGCGTCGGCGAGACGATCGGGACGGCGCGGAGCGTATCGGGGTGCTTCGGTGCGGGCGTCGGCGAGACGATCGGAACCGCGCGCAGCGTCTGCGGGGCGCGGTCGCCCGAGGGGACGACTCCGCCCGCGACTCCGCCACACCCGGCCAGACCGCAGATCAAGGACACCGCCGCAAAGGCGCGTGCGCGAAACATGAAAATCCTCCCACTCTGGAAAGTGACGCGGGTCACCGCGTTCTCCGTCGTGCCCCCGATCCCTGGGTACCCGGAAGGACTCGCCGTCCACTCGCTCTTTACGCGGATATGACGTCCGCCATCGCATCGACGATCTCGGGGTCGAACTGCGTCCCGCGGTGGCGGAACAGCTCTTCGAGCGCGAGCGTCGGCTGGAGCGGGAGCCGGTAGGGCCGGCGCCCGATCATCGCGTTGAAGCAGTCGGCGACCGCGACGATCCTCGCCATGAGGGGGATCGCGGACGCGGGGAGCCCGTCGGGATAGCCCTTCCCGTCGAGCCGCTCGTGGTGGCTGCGCACCGCCGGGCCGAAGACGCGCAGCTCGGGGACCGCGCGCACCATCGCTTCGCCGGCGGCGGCGTGGGCGCGCATCATCTTCCATTCGTTCGGCGTGAGCGCGCGCGGGGCGTTGAGGACGTCGAGCGGGGTCTTGATCTTCCCCACGTCGTGCAGCAGCCCGCAGCGCGAAGCGAACGTCTCCTCGCGGCGGTCGAGCCCGAGCCGGCGGGCGAGGCGCCGGCACCAGGAAGCGACGGCGCGCGAATGCTCCGAGGTCAGCGGATCGCGCGACTCGAGGCGGACGATGAAGGCGTCGATCCGCGCGTCCACCTCGTCGATCGGCTCGTCCTCGACGCGCCGCAGCGGCCGCCACCACTCCTGCACCGTCGCGGCGACGCCGGCGGCGAACGTGTCGAGCTCGCGCGACTCGAACGCGGGCGCGCCGCCGGCGGCCGCAGCGCGCGCGAGCGCCTCGGGGAGCGCGAGCAGCGTCCGCCGCAACTCGGGGACGTCGCCGTACGAGGTGCAGATGCCGCGCAGCCAGTCGACGAAGCGGGCGCGCCCCTCGTCGGTCGCCGTCTCGGCGACGCGGCGGACGAAGCCCTCCACGATCGCATCGACGATCATCGACTCGGACGGCGGGACGTACGGGCGCAGCAGGTCGATCCCGGCCGGGCTGTCGGCGAGCGCGGTCGCCAGCGAGGCGGCGCTCATGCCGGCCTCGCGGGGAGCGCCGCGAAGAGCTTCGCGAGCCCGCCGAACTCGTGGGCGCGCAGCTCGTCGAGCGCGGCGAGGAGCTCGCCCGCGCTCGCCTCGCCGCGGTAACGGGCGACGACGACGCGCGCCGCCGAGGCGAGGACCGCGAGCCGCGGGCTCGCCATCGGCGGGACGCGGATCGGCGACACCTCGGCGAGCTCGGCGGCGACCGAGGCGATCACGATCGCCCGCTGCGCGTGGTGCGAATGGCGGCCGTCGCGATCGAGCGCGTCGGCGCAGCACACGAGGGCGGCGGCGGTCTTCTCGTGCATCCCGGCGGCTGCGGCGTAGAGCGCGATCTCCGCCCAGCGCAGCGCTTCCCGGTCGGGGAAGTGTGCCTGCTGCTCGCCGCTCGGCGCGAGCAGGTCGTGCGCCGCGGCGAAGCGCCCCGCCCA
>Ga0070739_10000849_pt1 | contig 52124 bp, 48 predicted proteins | sample Coa_R1_7_FD_66445 | JGI IMG/M metagenome (GOLD analysis project Ga0070739, IMG submission 66445) | Surface soil microbial communities from Centralia Pennsylvania, which are recovering from an underground coalmine fire - Coalmine... | ecosystem: Environmental > Terrestrial > Soil > Unclassified ...
GTGATGTACGGCCCCCCGTCCTGCTCGAAGTGCGTCAGCGCCGGCAGGATGCCAACGTCCACAGCGTCGCCGAGGAGCACGTTCGCCTCGAAGGGGGCATCCGGGCAGAGCCGGGGCTCGATGAGCCGCGTGATCCGCTCCCCGAAGGCCGTGGCCAGCTCCGCCTCGTCGACGCCGAGCCCGCGCGCCAGGCGGCCGCGGGTGGCCAGGACGTTCACGACCACGGGGAAGGCGCTCGTCCCCACCTGCTCGAAGTGCACCACCGGGCAGCTGGGAAGCCGCTCCGCCTCCATGACCACCGCCGTCGCCTCGTAGACCGGGTCGACCGGCTCCCGGATGCGCAGCACCTGCTCGGGACAGTCGCGCTCCAGCGCGGCGAGGAAGGCGCGCAGCTCCTGGGACGGCGGCATGGTGACTGCTCCCCTTGGCGGGCCTGCCGGCGGATCGGGCTCCAGGAGAGCATAGCGCAATCAGTCCGGCCCAGCCAGACCGCACGGGGCAGCGTCTGAACGCCGCTGGGGCCCACTCGCACCTGCTCGGCGGGGGCGGCCCGCGCTGTGGGGGAGCGCCGCCGGCGATAATGCCCCGCCCTGGGCGCGCTAGCCGTAGAGGATGGTCGAGTAAACCTCGGGGCGCACCAGAGCCTCGACCACCACGGGGCCGGTAGCGCGCAGCGCGGCGGCGAAGGCGGCGCGGAACTCCTCCGGGGTGCGCGCCACGTAGTTCGGCACCCCGAAGTACTCCGCCGGCGGCTGGTAGGGCGGATCGGCGATGTCGACCCCGCAGTAGGCGTACCGCCGGCGCTCCTGCTTGACACGGATCAGCGCGAGCGTGTTGTCGTTGAGGATCACGAACACAACCGGCAGTCTGAGCCGCGCGGCGGTGGCCAGCTCGCCCGCCGTCATGAGGAAGCAGCCATCGCCCAGGATCGCGGCCACCGGCCGCTCGGGGTGCACCAGCTTCGCCGCCAGGGCCGCAGGAATGGCGTAGCCCATGGACGACCAGCCGTTGGACACCAGGAGGGTGCCCGGCACGGTAACGCGCCACTGCGTCGCAACGAGATGCGTGTGGGCGCCCACGTCGCAGGCCAGGATCCCCTCGCGTGGGAACAGCTCGCGCATGATGTCCAGTGCCTGCCAGGGCTGAAAGCCCTCGCCGGGCACCCGGAGGCTCCGCTCCAGGTGGGCGCGGAAGGCCGCCAGGTCGCGGTCGTCCCACGCGTTCGCCGCGGGTGGGAGGGCGGCGAGCCGCCGCACGGCGTCGTCCAGATCGCCCACGACCTGGTGCTCCAACCGCACGCCGCTGTCGATGTCGGCGGGTTCCCAGTCGACGTGCACCAGCGGGACGGGCGGCAGCCACTCCTCGTAGCCGATCTCGACGGGGTCGTAGCCCAGGCCCAGCACCAGATCCGCCTGTGCCAGGTAGTCCTCGATCGTCTTCCGCCGCGCGCGGCCGACGACGCCGAGCCAGAGCGGGTGATCCTCGGGCACCACGCCCTTGGCCAGGTTGGTGGTGACGAACGGCAGGTGCTGGGCCTCGAGGAAGCGCCGGAGCGCGTCGAGCGCGGCGGTGCGGTACAGGCCCAGCCCCAGGACGGCCACCGGCCGCTGCGCCCGGCGCAGGAGGGCGCCCACGCGCGCCAGCTCGGCGTCGCGCGCGGGCGGGCTCTCGGCGCGCGCGCGGCGGGCGGGCAGCGATGGGACCGGCTCTGTCGTGGGGGCAACGGCCACGTCCTCCGGCAGGTCGAGGTGGACCGGCCCCGGGGGCTCCGCGGTCGCCAGGGCCAGCGCCTCGCCGAGCTGGCGCGCCACCTGCCCCGGGGTTAGCTGGATGGTGGCCTTGGTGAGCGGGCGGAACAGCGCCTGGTGGTCGATCCGCATCTGCACCCGCCGCTGGAGCTGCGCGGTGGGCACCTGGCCTGTGATCGCCAGCGCGGGTGAGCGGTCGAGGAAAGCGTTGCCGATGCCGGTGGTGAGGTTCGTGGCGCCCGGCCCTACCGTGGCGAGCGCCACGCCCGGCACGCCGCTGACGCGGCCGATGACGTCGGCCATGAAGCCCGCGGTCCCCTCGTGGCTGACCAGGATGAAGGTGATGCCCGCCTTGCGCAGCGCCTCGATCAGAGCCAGCACCTGGCCGCTGGGGATGCCGGCAGCGTAGCGCACGCCCGCGGCGTAGAGCGTCTCGGCGATCAGGTCGGCGTTGGTCCGGTGGGCTCCCATGCGGTCTCCTCGCCAGGCTGTGCCTCGCCGCTCCGGACCTGCGGCGCCTCCTGCTCGCGGAAGCCGTGGGGATGCGCCCGGTGCCAGGCCCAGGCGGTGGCAACGATCGTCTCCAGCTCGCTGTAGGCCGGGGTCCAGCCCAGCTCGCGGCGCGCGCGGGTGTTGTCGGCGTAGAGCGCCGGCGGGTCGCCGGGCCGGCGGGGCGCGGCCACCGTGGGGATCGGCCGGCCGGTCACGCGCCGGCAGGTGGCGATCACCTCCTGCACCGAGTAGCCCCGCCCGGCGCCGAGGTTATAGGCCAGGCAGAGGCCCGGCCGGTCGAGCCGCTCGAGCGCCAGCAGGTGCGCCGCCGCGAGGTCAAGCACGTGCACATAGTCGCGCAGGCAGGTGCCATCGGGGGTGGGGTAGTCGGTGCCGTACACCTCCACGTAGGGCTCCTGGCCCAGCGCGACGCGCAGCACGCGGGGGATGAGGTGCGTTTCCGGCTCGTGGTCCTCCCCGAGCGTCCCGTCGAGCGCAGCGCCGGCGGCGTTGAAGTAGCGGAGGCTGACCGAGCGCAGGCCGTAGGCCTGCGCGTACCAGTACAGCGCGCGCTCGAAGGCCAGCTTGGTTTCCCCGTAGGGGCTGGTCGGCCGCTGGGGCTCCTCCTCGGTGATCGGGAGCCGCGTCGGCTCGCCGTAGGTGGCGCAGGTGGAGGAGAAGACGAGCCGCTCGACCCCGTGGGCCAGCATCGCGTCGAGCAGCGCCAGCCCGCCGCCGAGGTTGTTGCGGAAGTACTTCGCGGGGTCGGCCACCGACTCGCCGACGTAGGCGTAAGCGGCGAAGTGGAGCACGGCGTCGAACCGGCCTGCGGCGAAGACCTGGTCGAGGCGCGCGCGGTCGGCGAGGTCGCCGACGACAAGCGGACAGGGCACCGCGGCGCGATGCCCATACACCAGGTTGTCGTAGACGGTGACCTCGTGGCCCGCCTCTAGTAGCAGCCGCACGGTGTGCGAGCCTACATACCCCGCGCCGCCGGTGACGAGAACGCGCATGGGCCGCTCCCTTGCGTTGTCAGAGAGGCGATTATAGCGCCCCCGCGCGGGGTGGGCGCCGCGCGGTAGGGGCGCGCGGCCGTTCTGGACACCGCTCACTTGCCCCGCAGCGCGCGCAGCTCGGCGGTACAGGCCTCGAGGCGCTGGCGCAGCTCGGCGATCTCGGCCTCCTGCTGCCGCAGGCGGTCGGTGAGGCGCATGATGACCTCGACGCCGGCCAGATTGACGCCGAGATCCTCGATCAGCCGCTTGATCTGCATCGCGCGCTGGAGATCCTCGGGCGAGTACAAGCGGATGTTCCCCTTCGAGCGCGAGGGGCGAATCAGGCCGGCGCGCTCGTAGTAGCGTAGGGTCTGTGGGTGCACGTTCAGCAGCCGCGCCGCGACGCTGATAACGAAGCAAGCCGTCTGGCGGCCCTGGCCCTCGCGGGGCATCTTCTCCCCCTCCCCCTCACATGCCGCGCTGGCGCGCCAGCTCACGGAACAGCTCGCGCTCCCGCTCGGACAGCGCGGTGGGCAGGACCGCTTTGACGGTGGCGTAGAGGTCGCCACGGCCATCGCCCTGCAGCCGCGGCATGCCCTGGCCCGCGAGGCGGAACACACGCCCGTTCTGGGTCTCTGGCGGGATGCGCAGGGCCAGGCGGGTCCCCTTGGGCGTGGGCACCTGGGCCTCGCCGCCCAGCAACAGCACGTAGAGGGGCACGGGCACCTCGACGTAGAGGTCGTCGCCCTTGCGTTGGAAGGTCGGGTGGGGCCGCACGGAGACCACGAGGTAGAGGTCGCCGGGCGGGCCGCCGCCAAAGCCCGGCCCCCCCTCGCCCGCGATGCGGATCCGGGAGCCGTCGGTCACGCCGGGCGGGATCTTCACCTCGAGCCGGCGGAGGCGCCCGTCAGGAGTCGACACCTGGATGACGCGCTGGGTGCCGGTGAACGCCTCCTCGAGCGTCACCTCGATCGGCTGCTCGAGGTCCTGGCCAGGCGCCGCCCGGCCGCGGAACCCGCCGCGCCCGCGCGGCGGGAACAGGTCCTCCAGCAGGTCGCCGAAGAGGCTGTCGGTGAAGAAGCTGCCGGTGGCTCCGAAGGGCGACCCGCCCGGACCGGGGCGCCAGCCGAAGTCGAAGTGCTGGAAGCCGGCGCTGCGGGCTGCCGCCTCGGCCGCCTCGGCCTGCTGCCAGTTGTGCCCGTAGCGGTCGTACTTCTTGCGCTTCTCCGGGTCGGAGAGGACCTCGTAGGCCTCGCCGATCTCCTTGAAGCGTGCCTCGGCCGTCTTGTCGCCCGGGTTCAGGTCTGGGTGGTACTGGCGCGCCAGGCGCCGGTAGGCCTGGCGGATCTCCTTCTCCGTGGCGTTGCGCGGGACGCCCAGCACCTCGTAGTAGTCGCGCTTCGTCGCGGGCATGAGTCAGCTGCCTCCCGTGAACCAGCGCGGCTGCGCCGAAGCCACGCCCCATCCGGGATTGTACGTGTTGATAGTTTGATTGTAAAGCTTGCTCTAGGCGCGTTACCAACCTCCTGAGCTGCCACTCTCGGCCGGAGCGGCATAGTGGGGTCTTCCAGCTGCCGGGGGCTATACGGGTGTCAGCGCGGGCCAGCGCCCCGCCGGCTCAGCGCCGCCGGGCGGCGGCCCGTTTCCGCGGCGTGGGCATCCAGCGCCGCCGGCGCTGCAGCGCCTCGTAGGCGCTCAGCTCGGCGGGATAGCGGCGCCAGTAGTAGAAGAGCGTGTAGCCGACCAAGGCTAGGAACAGGAGCAGCGTGAACCAGAGCCAGAGCGGCCGGGCGAACAGCGGCAGCCCCGCCAGCCGCGCGGCGGTCCAGAACAGCCCCAGGCCGCCCACGAGAGCGCAGCCCGTTGCCCCCCGTCGCCAGAGCCGCACCCGCACGCGGTGGCCGTGCAGCAGCCGCGGGGCGAGCAGGTAGGCGCCCAGGCCGCCCAAGAGCAGCAGCGCGAAGGCGCCACCGAGCGCGAGGTAGAACGGGTGGGTCGAGCCTTCCCAGGGGTCGGCCAGCCACAGGGCGGGCCGCACGAGCTCAGGGGGGATAGGGGGCAGCTGCGGAGCGGGTTGCTCGGTGCCCTCCGCGTGGGCGAGCGTGGTCGCTGTGAGTGCTGTGAGCGTGAGGAGAGCGACAGGAGGTAGCTTCATGGCTCGGCTTCCTACGCCACTAGGCGCCGGCTGGCGCCAGCGCCGCCAATGATAACCGCCTGCCGGGCGCCGGACAAGCTTATGGCGCGGGGCTGCCGGCGGGGCCCGCCGGTTGCCGCCCCACAAGGCCGCTGGTATGATCCGCTCGGGCGCCTGCTGGCGGCGTGCCACCAGCAGGGGGCACGGAGAGGAGCGGGATGGGATTGAAGGAGCGACTGGAGGCCGACCAGCGCGAGGCACTGCGCAGCGGCCAGACGCTGCGCCTGAACACCATTCGCCTGCTGCGTAGCGCGCTGCGCAACGAGGAGATCGCCCAGGGACGCCCGCTCACCGACCAGGAAGTGGTGGAGCTCGTGCTCGCGCGCCAGATCCGACAGCGACGGGAGGCGATCGCGGAGTTCCAGAAAGCGGGGCGGCAGGACCTCGTGGACCGCGAGGAGGCGGAGCTGCAGGTGCTGCTCGGCTACCTGCCCGAGCAGCTCTCCGAGGCGGAGCTCGAGGTGCTGGCCCGCGCGGCGATCGCCGAGGTGGGCGCGCAGTCGCCACGCGACCATGGCAAGGTGATGGCGCGGCTCGTGCCCCAGGTGCGGGGCAAGGCCGATCTCGGCGCAGTGAGCCAGCTCGTGCAGCGCCTGCTCACCTCTTGAACCGACGATGGACGCGCCGGAAGCGCCAGCGCCGCGGCCGGGGAGACGCCCGAGGCGCCGGGGAGGGATGGCGGCCAGCCGTCCCCCGCACATCACGGTGACCATCGATCCCTGTGTGGCCGGCGCCCCGAGCCCGGCATGGGTCCGGCGCGTGCTGGCGGCGGCGCTCGCGGCTGAGGGCCGCGTGCACGGGTATGCGGTCGATGTCCGTATCACGGACGACGCCGGCATCCAGGCCCTGAACCGGGCACACCGCGGCGTCGACGCGCCCACCGATGTACTTTCTTTCCCCCTCCAGCCCTTCGCGCAGGGGGCGCCGGTTCCGGAGCGCTTCGCTCAGCCAGCGGGGATGCCGGTCCATCTCGGCGATATCGTTCTGTCCTGGCCGCGGGCGGTCGCCCAGGCGGCCGAGTACGGCCATCCGGTAGAGCGCGAGGCGGCTTACTTGCTGGTGCACGGGCTGCTGCACCTGCTGGGGTACGACCACGAGGCGCCGGCGGACGCGCAGGTCATGCGGGCGCGCGAGGAGGCCGTCCTCGGCGCGCTAGGGCTCTCCCGATGAGCGGCGACCGGGCGGTAGAGCCGGCCGGAACCAAGGGCGACGCCCGCCCTGTGCTGGGCGTGCAGCGCTTGCGGCGGAGCTTCGGGGCGGCGCTGGCCGGGCTGTGGTGGCTTGTGCGCCGCGAGCCCAACGCACAGATCCACGTGGGCCTCGCCGCGCTGGCAGTGGCGCTCGCGCTGTGGCTCGGCTTGAGCCCGGCGGAGTGGGCGCTGCTGGTCACGCTCTTCGGCCTCGTGCTCGGGCTGGAGGCGCTGAACACAGCGGTGGAGCGGCTCGCCGACCTCGCTATGCCGCGGCACCACCCCCAGGTGCGCCTGATCAAGGACCTGGCGGCCGGCGGGGTGCTCGTCGCGGCGCTGGCGGCGGCGGCGGCCGGGGTGTTCCTCTTCGGGCCGCGGCTGCTGCGCGTCCTGGGCTGGGGGGCGGCCTGAGCCGGCGGGGCTAGCCGTGCCAGCGCCAGAGCGCGCCGGCCCAGGTGAGGCCGGCGCCGAAGCCCACCAGAGCGAGGAGCTGGCCGGGGTGGAGGCGGCCGGCGGCGAGCGCCTCGCAGAGCGCGATCGGGATGGAGGCCGCCGAGGTGTTGCCGTAGTTCTCCAGGTTGGTGAACACCGCTTGGTCCTGGAGCGCGAGGCGGCGCGCGGCGCTCTCGATGATGCGCGAGTTCGCCTGATGGGGGATGAGCAGGTCGACGGCGGCCGGCGAGACGGCCGCCTGGCGGCACAGGCGCTGGATCACCGCCGGCACGATCTGCGTGGAGAACCGGTAGACCTCCGGGCCGTTCATACGGATGTAGTGCTCGCGGCGCTCGACCGTCTCGTGGCTGGGGGGCAGGCGCGAGCCGCCGGCGGGCACCAGCAGGTGCTCCGCCCCGGTGCCGTCGGCGCCCAGCTCGAAGGCCAGCAGGCCGCCGGGCTGGGGGGATGCCGCGAGCACGACGGCACCGGCGCCATCACCGAACAGCACGCAGGTCGTGCGGTCGCGCCAGTCGAGGATGCGCGAGTTGACGTCCGAGCCCACGACCAGCACGTGCCGGTAGGCGCCGGTCTGGATGAACTGGGCGGCCGTGACCAGCGCGTAGACGAAGCCGGAACAGGCCGCACTGAGGTCGAAGGCGCCGGCCCGCTGGGCGCCGAGCGCGGCCTGGATCAGGCAGGCCGACGAGGGATAGGCGTAGTGGTCCGGGGTCGAGGTGGCCACCACGATGAGGTCGAGGTCCCGCGCCTCCAGGTCGGCGGTGGCGAGGGCCTCGCGGGCGGCGTGCGTGCCCATGGTGGCCGTGGTCTCGTCGGCCGCGGCGATCCGGCGCTTGCCGATACCGCTGCGGCTCCGGATCCAGGCGTCCGAGGTCTCGACCAGCGCTTCCAGCTCGGCGTTCGACATCACACGGGCCGGCAGGTACTTGCCCCACCCCGCGATGCGCGCGTAAGTCGTCATGGCCTCTCCTGGCCGGGCGCTGCAGCCTGGGGGTCGATGGTGAGCAGCGGCTCGTCCTGGTGCACGAGCTGGCCCGACCGCACGTGCACCCGCACCACGCGGCCCCGGGTATCGGCGTGTACCTCGTTGAACACCTTCATGGTCTCGATCAGCCCCACCACCTTGCCCGGCTCGACCCAGTCGCCCTCACGCACGTAGGGCTCCGCCTGCGGCGCGGGCGCCGCATAGAACACCCCGGTGAGCGGCGCGCGCACCACGTGCAGCGCCTGCTGCTCGCCCGCGGGCGGCGCCGGCCCCGCTGCCCCGGGCGGCCGGCCGGGCTGGCGGTGGAGGCGCAGCCGCAGGGCGGGGCCCTGGTAGTGCAACTCGACGATATCGGTCTCGTGGATAACAGCGAGGAGGCGGCGGACGGTGGCCAGCCACCCAGCCTGCTCGCTCACCGCCCTCCTCGCACTAGCCTTCGTAGCGCCCCACGATCAGAGTGGCGTTGTGGCCCCCGAAGCCGAGCGAGTTGGTCAGCGCCACATCGACCCGGCAGGCACGCGCGACGTTCGGCACGTAGTCGAGGTCGCACGCCGGGTCCGGATGCTCGTAGTTGATCGTGGGGGGCACGCGGCCATCCCGGATCGCCAGCACGCAGATGATCGTTTCCACGGCGCCGGCCGCCCCGAGCAGGTGGCCCGTCATGGACTTGGTCGAGCTGACCGGAATGTCGTAAGCGGCGGGGCCGAACACGGTCTTCAACGCTTCGGTCTCGAGCCGGTCGTTCAGCGGCGTCGACGTCCCGTGCGCGTTGATGTAGTCGACGTCCCGCGGGTCGAGGCGGGCCTTGCGCAGCGCGATGCGCATCGCTCGCACCGCGCCCTCGCCGCCCTCCGACGGCGCGGTGATGTGGTAGGCATCGTCGCTCGCGCCGTAGCCCAGCAGCTCGGCGTAGATCCGCGCCCCGCGGGCCCGCGCGTAGTCCAGATCCTCCAGGACCACGATGCCGGCTCCCTCCGCCATCACAAATCCGTCACGTTCGGCGTCGAAGGGGCGGCTGGCCCGCTCAGGCTCATCGTTGCGCTCCGATAGTGCGCGCATGGCGGCGAAGCCCGCGATGCCGATGGGAATGATGCCGGCCTCCGACCCGCCGGCGATGACGGCCACGGCGTCGCCGCGGCGGATCACCTCGGCCGCCTCGCCGATGCAGTGCGCGCTCGTCGCGCAGGCGGAGACCACCGAGTAGTTGGGGCCCTGCGCGCCGAAACGGATGGCGATCTCGCCGGCGGCGAGATCGATGATGTACATTGGGACCAGGAACGGGCTCACGCGCTCGGGCCCGCGGGTCTGCAGCACCTGGATCTGGTCGACTAGCGTCTCGATCCCTCCGATCCCTGAGCCGACGATGACGCCCACCTCGGTGCGGTTGGAGTCGTCGATCACGAGCCCGGCGTCGGCCACCGCCTCCTGCGTGGCGGCGATGGCGAGCTGGACGAACCGGTCCGTACGCCGCGCGTCCTTGCGGCCGAGGAGGCGTTCGGGGTCGAAACCTTTCACCTCCCCCGCGATGCGCACGCGCATGTTGCTAGCGTCGAAACGGGTAATGGGGCCGATGCCGGAGCGGCCCTCGAGCAGGGCCTGCCAGGTGCTGGGAACGTCCAGACCGAGCGGCGTAACGGCCCCGAGGCCGGTGATGACCACGCGCGAACCCACAGCGCGTCCCTCGCGAGCGACCTCGAGCGGGCGGCCTGCACCGACGCAGCCGCCTGCCTTAAGCAGTGCACCGCGCTGCAGTATAGCATGCGCGCCCCTGGGCGACGACTCCCGCAGCCGTGGCCAGCCTCGTGTATAGTGAGGACGAAGACCTGTTCGCGCACTGCGAGGGAGACTCCCAGTGGACACTACGCCTGTGGTCGGCGCCCCGCCCCGCGCCGAGGCTTTCTTCGCGACGCAGTTCGGCATCGATGTGCCGGTGCTGGAGGACCTCCTGGCCTGCGCTCTCAGCCGCGGCGGCGACTACGCGGATCTCTACTTCGAGTACCGCCAGACGAACAGCCTGCTCCTCGAGGAGCAGGCGGTGAAGCGCGCTGCGGGCGGCGTGCTGCAAGGGGTGGGCATCCGCGTGATCGCCGGGGAGGCCACCGGCTACGCGTATACCGAAGATTTCAGCCGCGAGAGTATGCGCCAGGCGGCGCTCACCGCCGCCCGCATCGCCGCTTATGGCCAGGCGCCGGGCCCTATCGACATGACCCCGCTGGGGCTGGCCAACCACTACCCGATCCTGCGCCCGGCCACCGAGGCGCGGGCGGCCGAGAAGCTGGCCCTGCTGCGGCGCGCCGACCAGGCCGCCCGCGCCTACGACCCGAGCATCGTGCGCGTGGTGGCATCGCTCGTCGATGAGCTGCGCTACGTGCTGATCGCCACGAGCGAGGGGCGGCTGGCGGGCGACGTGCAGCCGATGCTGCGCTTCAGCGTGCAGTGCCTGTCCGAGCGCGGGCGGAGCCGGCAGACGGCGGTGGCCGGCGGGGGCGGGCGCTACGGGCTCGAGTACTTCGAGGCGCACCCGCCCGAGGCCCTTGCCCGCGAGGCGGCGCGCCAGGCGGTGCTGCTGCACGCGGCGGTCGAGGCGCCGGCGGGCACCTTCCCGGTGGTGTTGGGAGCTGGCGACTCGGGTATCCTGCTGCACGAGGCGGTCGGCCATGGCCTCGAGGCGGACTTCAACCGCAAGCGGACCAGCAACTACACCGACCGCGTGGGCCAGCCCGTGGCCTCGCCGCTGTGCACCGTGGTGGACGACGCTACGATCGCCAACAGCCGCGGGTCGATCAACGTCGACGACGAGGGCCAGCCGGCCGGGCGGAACGTGCTGATCGCCAATGGCATCCTGCAGGGCTACATGCAGGACCGCATCAGCGCGCGCCACTTTGGCGTAGCGCCCTCGGGCAACGGGCGGCGCGAGAGCTTCAAGCACCTGCCGATGCCCCGCATGACCAACACCTACCTGCTGCCGGGCGACGCGGCGCCCGAGGACATCGTGCGCGCCGTCAAGAAGGGGCTGTACTGTGTCGCTTACAGCGGAGGGCAGGTGAACATCAGCAACGGCGACTTCGTCTTCTCGGTCTCCGAGGCCTATCTCATCGAGGACGGCAAGATCACTGCGCCGGTGCGCAACGTGACGCTGATCGGCAACGGCCCGGAGACGCTGTCGAAGGTCACCATGGTGGGCCACGACTTTCGCTTGAGCGACGGCCGCTGGACCTGCGGGAAGGACGGGCAGAGCGTGCCGGTCGGCGTCGGGATGCCCACGGTGCTGGTCTCCGAGATCACCGTCGGGGGGACGAAGCTCTGATGGGCGAGCAGGTGGCGCGCCGCGCGCCGAGCGTGGTGCCTCAGGAAGCCGAGCTGCTGGAGCTGGCCGAGCATGTAGTGCGGCTGGCGCGCCGCGGCGGAGCGGATGCCGCCGACGTGCTGCTGGACAGCGGGACCGAGTTCTCGGTGACGGTGCGGCGCGGCCAGGTGGAGAAGCTCCTGGAGGCCTCCTCCCGCGGGCTAGGTCTCCGGGTGTTCCGCGGCGGGCGCTGTGCGCTCGCCTATACCTCGGACCTCGCCCCCGCGGCGCTGGCGGCGTTCGTCGAGCGCACGCTCGACTTGGCGGCAGTCGCAGACCCTGATCCCTGCGCTGGCTTGCCCGAGCCGGCAGCCTGGGCCCCGCCGCAGCCTACAGATCTCGCTATCGACGACCCCCAGCTGCCCCAGGTTACCGCCGAGCAGAAGATCGAGCTGGCGCGGCGCTGCGAGGAGGCGGCGTTCGCGTTCGATCCGCGCGTCACTAATAGCGATGGCGCCACGTTCAGCAGCGAGTACGGGGTGCGGGTGCTGGTCAATAGCGCCGGCTTCGCGGGGGCCTACCGGGCGAGCGGCTGCTCGCTGGTCATGGAGGCCGTGGTCGACGACGCCGCGGGGAAGAAGCGCAACGCCCATTGGTACACCGCCGCCCGCGCCTTCCAGGACCTCGAGCCGCCGGAGGCGGTGGGCCGCCGCGCGGCGGAGCGGGCCCTGCGCCAGCTCGGGGCGCGCAAGGTCGCCACGCAGACGGTGCCGGTCGTGTGGGATCCCCTGGCCGGCCGGGCGTTCCTCGCCCACCTCGCGCGCGCCATGACCGGCGACGCGCTCTATCGGCGCGCGACCTTCCTGCTGGACCAGGAGGGGAGGGAAGTCGCCTCGCCGCTGGTGACGCTGATAGACGACGCGACGCTCCGCGGCGGCCTCCGCAGCCGGCCCTTCGACGGAGAGGGGGCGACCTCGCGCCGCAACGAGGTGGTGGTCCAGGGGGTGTTCCGCGGTTTCCTGCTAGACACTTACTCGGCGCGCAAGACGGGCCGCCAGACGACGGCGAACGCCGTGCGCGGCGTCGGGAGCGCGCCCAGTCCGGGGACGACGAACTTCTACCTGGCGGCCGGCCCCTCCCGGCCGGAGGAGATCATCGCATCGGTCGACCGCGGCCTGTATGTGACGGATACCATGGGGTTTGGCTGGAACCTCACCACCGGCGACTTCTCGCAGGGGGCGGCCGGCCTGTGGATCGAGCGCGGGGAGTTCGCCTATCCGGTGAGCGAGATCAACATCTCCGGCAACCTCAAGGCCATGCTGCGCGATATCGACATGGTAGGCAACGACTTGGAGTTCCGCTCAGCGACCGCCGCACCGACGTTCCGGATCGCCCGGCTGGTCGTCAGCGGGCTCTAAGGCGCGCGGGCACTAAGTGGCGCTGCTAAAGCGCTGTGTGCGCGCCGCAGGCGCCCGCAGCGCGTAGCAGCGTGGGAGGAGGCGTTGGGTAGGAGCGATGGCGCCGAGGAGGGAGGACTTCCGCGGCGAGTGGCCGGCGGTGCCGCGGCCAGCCTCGGAGGCGGCGGCCTACGAGCTGCTGTGCCACGGCCGCGTGGTGAGCTGTGACCTCATCCCCTGGGGATCCAACTACACGTTCCTGGTCGCTCTCTCGCATGGCGACCAGCCCGAACTCCTGGCGGTGTACAAGCCGCGGCGCGGCGAGGCGCCGCTGTGGGACTTTCCCGACGGCACGCTCTACCGCCGGGAGCGCGCGGCCTTCCTGGCGGCGCGGGCGCTGGGGTGGGATTTCATCCCCCTGACGGTGATCCGCGACGGGCCGCAAGGTATCGGGAGCATGCAGCTCTTTGTGGAGACCGAGGGCCATCCCCTCCGCCCGCAGTTCACGGCGGCGCACCGCCAGGAGCTGGCGCGCATTGCCCTGTTCGACCTCGTGGCTAACAACGCGGATCGCAAGGCGGGCCACTGCCTGCTCGGCGTCGACGGCCGGGTGTGGGGGATCGACCACGGGCTGACGTTCCATACGCAGCCGAAGCTCCGCACGGTGCTCTGGGAGTTCTACCGCGAGGCGATCCCCCCGCCACTGCTGGCGGATCTCCGTGGCCTGCTCGAGAACCGCGCCCGCCGCACCGCCCTCGCGGCCGAGCTGGAGGAGCTGCTCACGCCCGCTGAAGTCCGGGCGTTCTTCGCTCGTGCGGAGCGCGTGCTGGAGGCCGGCCGGTATCCCTCGCTCGACTCGTACCGCGTCCGCCCCTGGCCGTTCTTCTGACCGGCGCGCGGCGCGGAGGGCCGGCGAGCGCAAGAGGAGAGAAGATGGCTGAACGCGTGAAGATCGAGATCGAGTACTGCGACGTCTGACACTACACCCAAGAGGCCGTCAGGTTGGCGGAGGAGCTGCTTGAGCGATACGGGGCGCGCATTGCCGCGCTTACGATCGTGCCGTCTAGCGGTGGCGTGTTCGAGGTCACGATCGACGGCACGAAGGTATTCTCCAAGATGGAGACCGATCGCTTCCCGACATTCGAGGAGATCGAGACGGCGCTGCGCGCCCGGCTGGGCTAGCCGGGGCGCGCAGCCCGGGGGTGTTGGGAGGCCGAGCGGTCCGAGGGGGTAAGGCAGTGCGAGGCGTGGAGCGCTATGGCGCTGGCTGGCTGCAGGTGCTCGGTGGGCTCTTGGTTGTGTTGCTGAGCGGGTGCAGCCGTGCGGTGCCGGCCTCCCCACTGCCCTTGGTGGTGGCTGCTGCACCGCTGGAGCAGAACGGCGGGCCGCACCTGAGCGGGCGGATCGTCTTCGTGGTGGGCGGCGACCTGTGGCAGTGGCAGGACGGCGCGGTCCAGCAGCTGACCGGCGGCGAGCGCTTCGAGGGGCCGGCGTGGGCGCCAGAGGGCGACCTCTTGGCTGCGTCCCTAGTGGGCACCAACCATTCGGACCTCGTGCTGCTCGCCCCCGATGGGGAGATCAAGGCGCGTCTCACGGACTACCTGGGGCGGCGGCGCGTCCAGGACTCGAACTGGGCCCGCGCGCCCGCCTGGTCACCCGATGGGACGCGCCTCGCGTATGCAGCCGATATCCGCACCCGAGACCTCGCGCTCTGGGTGATCGGCGCTGACGGCCAGAACGCGCGGCAGCTTTTCATCCCGGCCGATAGCGGCGGCGGGATCGATCGCCCTACCTGGTCGCCGGATGGGCGGGAGATCGCCTTCGCCGCCTGGCGCACGGGCGCCTCGCAGATCGAGGTGCTCACGCTCGCCACCGGCCGCATCCGGCGCGTTACCGCCGCCGCCGACGGGGCCTACGACCCGGCTTGGTCGCCCGACGGCCGGTGGATCGCCCACGTCGTCCGCGATGGCACTCGCCATGACATCTGGCTGGTGCACCCGGACGGCACGGGGGCCGTGCGGCTCACCTCGTCGGGCCGGAACCGGATGCCGGCTTGGTCACCCGATGGCCAGTGGATCGCCTTCCTCAGCCTGAGCGAGGACGGCTTCGATGTGCGCGTGATTGCCGCTCCTACCGAGGACGAGGTTGCGCCGGGCGAGGGGCGGCTGCTCGTCAGCGCCCGGCCCATCGAGGGGCCGGCCGGCCTGACCTGGGGGCCCTGAGGCGGCTTCCGGCGCGTCACTCCGCTTGCGGCGAGAGGCCGGCCGCTCGGGCAGCTTGCAGCGCGGCGATGCGCGTGGCGGCGGCGATCCCGGCGGCGCGGGCCTGCGCATAGCGGGCCTGGCTCAGACGTCCGATGGGGCTAGAGGCTGGCGGCGCGATGACCAAATCGGCGCTCGCCGCTCCCAGGCGGGCGAGGTGCTGGGTAGCCAGGTACAGGCTGCGCGACGCGAAGGGCGGCCGGGGCGGGTGGGGCCCGGCGCGCCGCAGAGCGAGAGGCGCGCCGGCCACCGCCACGGCGACGACCACGTCGGCTCCCATTTCCTGCGCGAGCCGGATAGGGACGGGATCGATCACGCTGCCGTCCAGCAAGCAAGGGGCGGTGCGCGCTGGACGCCGGCGGAGCCCCAGGCTCGCTTCGAGCGCTGGGACAACGGGGCCGGTGCGGAGCGTGACCGGCGCGCCCGTAGCTGCATCGACGGTGCCGATCCAGAGCGGGGGAGAGAGCGTAGCGAGGTCCAGCGCGCCGAAGAGCTGGTGTAGCAGCCGCGTTGCCGCGCGGCGAGGTAGGGGCCAGGTGCGGCCGCGGGGGCCCCACGGAGCGGGAAAAGCGAAGGCCAGCCGTACCAGTGTCGCGAGAGGATGTCCCGCCGCGTAGGCAGCGCCGAGCAGGCTGCCAGGCCCTGTGGCGGCGATACCGTCGATGTCGACGCCTTGGGCAGCGAGCCCAGCGAGCACGCCGGCCTGGTAGGGGCTCCAGGCCGGGCCGCCAGCGAGGACGAGCCCCACGCGCTGGTGCAGTAGGTGGCGCGCGAGGCGATCGGCCAGGCGGCGCAGCGGGTCCTGTGCTGCGCCCTCGCTCTGCGAGCGGAGTGCAGCGGATGGCTCCACCGGTGCTGGCCCTGGGGCCGGCAGAGAGAAGAGCTGGCTGGCCAGCTGGGGAGGGGCGAGAGGGGGGCGGGTACCCGGGGGATAGACGAGAAGCCGCTCGGCCGCGGCGGCCGCCGCTGGGGGCAGAGGGCCGTTCCGCAGGAGGAAGACGACAGCGTCGGCCAGGGCGGCAGCGTGCGCGGTGGCCTCGGGGACCTGGTGATGCGTGTCCACCACCACCCAGCGGTAGCGCTGCTTCAGCAGCCCCAGTAAGCGGGCGAGGTGCAGCCGGGAGGGGGGTGCTTGGTCACAGCGGAGGGCCAGGCCGGCCACCGCATTTGCCCCTTCCCGGAGGTCGTTCGGAACCGCCTCCTGATACGGGTGGAGTTCCTGTGCGTTCAGGCCGAGCCCGCGGCAGGCAGCGCGGGCAGGGTCCAGATCGAGGAGCACGACCGGCCCCACGCGCTGCGCCAGGCTGGCGGCCAGACGCACGGCGAGGGCGGTTTTGCCCATGGCCGGCGCCTCGCTTGCCACGACGATGATGGCGCGCTGCGGTGCCCCGCGGACGCCCGCCTGGGCTGTCTGGGCCCGGAGCCGCTGGCTGAGGATCTGGCCGAGGTTGCGCGCGAAAGGGGCTTGCTCGAGCAGCGCCTGGAACTGGGGGCGGTCGAGGAGCAGCAAGGTGCAGTCCAGGCGCACGACCAGCGTGGCCGATACCGGCTCGCCCGTGAGTAGCGACATCTCGCCGAAGCTCGCCCCCGCGGCCAGCGTGGCCACCACGCGCTCACCCTGCTGGTCGGCGACGCGCACCTCGACCTCGCCCGAGAGGAGGACGTAGAGGGCGGTGGGCGCGTCGCCCTGGCGGCAGATATAGGCACCGCGCTCGAGGGTCACGAGACGCGCGCTGCTCGCGACCCGCGCCAGCGCCTCCCAGCCGAGCGCCGCGAAGACCGGAACGCCCTGGAGCGTCTGGACCACGCGCTGGCGCAGGAGGGCCTCTTGGCGCTCGCGCGACAGCTCGGTGAGCCGGGTCTTGAACCAGGGGTCGGCCAGGAGGGAGGCGGCGAAGCGCGCGCGGGGCACGCGCAGGGCCTCGGTGGTCTCCAGGGCGATCACGTCGGCGGTGCGGGGCTGGCCGGTGAGCAGGGCGGTCTCGCCGAAGAAGTCGCCGGGGCCGAGCTGTGCCAGCGTAGTGACGGCGCCCGCGGGGAGCGGGGCGACGACAGCAGCGGCGCCGTGGATGAGCACATAGAAGGCGTCGCCCGGGTCGCCCGCGCGGAGGATCGGCTGGCCGGGGGCGAAGCGCTCGAGGCGGCTCGCCTGGAGGAGCTGGTGCAGCCGTCGTGCGGGCAGCCCGCGGAACAGGGGCGCCGCCACCAGCACATCCAGGACCCGCGCGGCGTCGGCCTTGCGCATGGAGTCTGCCTTCCCGCGCCGGCAGGGCCTCAGGCGGCGAGGCGGCGCGTCGGTTGCTGTGCGCGATTATACTCTGCGGCCGCGCGTGAGGACTTTATGGAGGCGCGGTAGCGGCCGCGTTGACGCCGTGTAAGGCCCTTGCTACACTCCGAACAAACCATAATGTGCATGGGCAAGCTTGCCACGAACGGGCGCACGGGATAGCGGGCGCGCCGGTCGTTCAAGGAGGGTGCCTCATGGATTCGCCGTCTTCGCACCGCCTCAGTCGGCGCAGCTTTATCCGTTCGGTGAGTGCGGCAGCCGGGGTGCTGGCGGGGAGCGCCTGGCTAGGCGGATGTGCCCCCCCGGCCGGCACGCCGCCCGCTCAGCCAGCCGGGGGCCCGGCGCCGGCGCCGGGCGGGGCGCGACCGGCGAGCGGCGGGCCGCCGCTGAAGATCGGGCTGCTGCTGCCCTACTCCGGCGTGTATACCGTGCTCGGAGAGAGCATCACTAACGGGATGCAGCTCTACTTCGAGAGTGTGGGCAACACGGCCGGGGGACGCAGCATCACCCTGATCAAGGAGGACGAGGGGGCCACCGGCGACGAGGGGCTGCGCAAGGCCCGCAAGCTGATCGAGCTGGACCAGGTGGACCTCATGGCCGGTGTTGTCAGCACGGCGATCGCCTACGCCATCCGCGACCTGGTCCACGATAGCAAGACGATCTTCATCTGCGCGAACGCGGGGGGCAACGAACTCACGCGGAGCCGCAAGAGCCCGTATATCTTCCGCACGAGCTTCACCAACGCGCAACCGAACATTCCTATGGGCGAGTACGTCTACAAGAACGTGGGGCGACGCGTGATGATCACCGCGGCGGACTACGCCGCCGGCCACGAGCACGTCGGGGCGTTCAAGGCCGGGTTCCTGGCCGTGGGCGGCGAGATCGTCGGCGAGCTGTATCCCCCCTTCCCCAACACCGACTACGCGGCCTACCTCACGCAGATCGCCCAGGCCCGGCCCGATGCCACTTACAGCTTCTATGCCGGCTCCGATGCGGTGAACTTCGTCAAGCAGTACGCCGAGTTCGGCCTGAACCGCGACATCCGGCTGTGCGGGGCGGGGTTCATGCTCGAAGAGGACGTGCTGCCGGCGCAGGGGCCGGCCGCGCTGCGCGGGATCAGCGGCCTGCACTGGGCCCTCACGCTGGATACCCCCGAGAACCGGGCGTTCGTCCAGGCGTACCGCCAGCGGTTCAACAAGGACCCCGACGTGTACGCCATGCAGGGCTATGACACCGGGCGCGTGATCGTCGAGGCGATCAACCAGACGCAGGGCGACACCAGCAACAAGGACCGCCTCGTGGAGGTGATCACCGGGATCAAGTTCACCAGCCCGCGCGGCCCGTTCGAGTTCGACCCGGAAACGCATAACGTCGTCCAGAATATCTACGCCCGCGAGGTGCGGGAGGTGGGCGGGAAGCTGACCAACGTCGTCATCGAGACGTTCCCCATGATCAAGGACCGCGCGTGAGCGCAAATCAAAGCTCAGGTGTTGGTAGTACGATGGCACGCTTGCTGAGCCGAGCACTCGGGGGCTTTCTTGTTCTCGCGCTAGCCCTCTTCGGAGGGGCGTGCCGGGCGGCGCCCGACGGGGGTGGGGCGGCGGGCGCACCGGGGGTGGCGGCACCAGCCACCCCGGCCCGGCTGGTCGTCTCCTACAGCAATCTCACTCCCGACCAGTGGCCGGTCTGGATCGCTGCCGACGAGGGCCTGTTCACGCGTCACGGACTCGACGTGGACCTCCGCCTCATCGAGAGCAGCACCGGGGTGCCGGCGCTGATCGCAGGGGAGACACAGGCTGCCGCCCTCGGCGGCACGGAGGTGCTCAGCGCCGCCGCCGAGGGGGCGGACCTGGTGATCATCGCCGGCCTCACGAAGACGTTCTCCTTCCGCTTCATGGCACCCGACACCATCCGCACCGCCGACGACCTGCGCGGGAAGCGGGTCGGGGTCAGCCGCTTCGGCTCGAGTTCCGACACCGCCACGCGCCTGGCGCTCCAGCAGCTGGGCCTCGTGCCCAACCGCGATGTGGAGGTCGTGCAGGTTGGCTCACTGACCGCGCGGATCCAGGCCCTCCAGTCGGGCGCCATCCAGGGCGGGGTAGCGCAACCGCCCGATACGGCGCGGTTGGCCAAGGAGGGCTATCACGTTCTCTTCGACGTCAGTGACCTGGGCTTGCCAGCGGCGTCGTCGGTCGTGGCGGTGCGGCGGGCGGATCTCGCCGAGCGGCGCCCGGTGTTCCAGGCCCTGGTGGACGCGCTGCTCGAGGCGATCGCGCTCCAGCACAGTGACCCGCCGCGGGCGCAGGCGGTCCTGGGCCGCTGGCTCAAGCTCGAGGACCCCGCTGCTCTGGAGGAGGCCTGGGCATTCTACGTCGAGAAGGTGGTACCGCGCGTGCCGCGGGTGGAGCTGGAGCAGCTCGAGACCTCGCGCGCGGTATTGCTGGCCGAGCATCCCAACCTGGGGAGCTATGATCTGAGCCGGCTTGTGGACAACTCGCTGGTCGAGGCGGCCGTGGCCCGTGGAGTCGGCGCGCCGTAGCGAGCCCGCGTGGGGCGAAGAGGCGGGCGATCGCTTGACGGGTGTGAAGGGCCTGTGGTAGCATCCGACCAGCGTGGGAACCAAGTGCATAGCGAAACCCGGTGAAGGGGAGTAGTAGAGACGCGACGGGCCCAGCGAGCCGGCGGGTGGTGAAAGGCCGGTGTCCTCCAGCGTCTCGAACTCGCCCCGGAGGGGCCAGAGCGAACGGCCACGCCCGCTAGTTCTGGACGAGGTGGCAGCCGTTACCCTGCCGAGAGTGGATGCGCCCGGCCGGCGCACTCAAGTGGGGTGGTACCGCGAGAAGAGGCTTCTCGTCCCGACGGGACGAGAATTTTTTTGGCCGGCGGCGCATCAAGCGGGGTGGTACCGCGAGCAACCCTCGTCCCTGGCGTGGCGAGGGTTTTTTGTTCATGCCGGGAGGATGACGCTGCGGAAGGGAGACGGGCGATGCGAATGAATGGCGCGCGGATGATCTGCGAGGCGCTGGTCGCGGAGGGCGTGCGCGACGTCTTCGGGCTGCCGGGCGGCGCGATCATGCCGCTCTACGACGTACTCCCGCAGTACCCGATCCGCCATATCCTGGTGCGCCACGAGCAGGGCGCGGCTCACATGGCGGACGGCTACGGGCGGGCGACCAATAACGTGGGCGTGTGCATGGCGACCTCGGGCCCGGGGGCTATCAACCTGGTGGTCGGCCTCGCGACGGCGCAGATGGACTCGGCCCCGGTGGTGGCGATCACGGCGAATGTCGCGACGACGTTCATCGGCTCGGATGCTTTCCAGGAAGCGGACATCACGGGCATCACCATCCCCGTTACCAAGCACAACTACCTCGTGCGCCGCACCGAGGACCTCCCCCGCGTGATGAAGGAGGCCTTCCACCTCGCGCGCACGGGCCGGCCCGGCGCCGTGCTGGTGGACGTGCCGAAAGACGTGCTGATCGGCGAGGCCGACTTCAAGTATCCCGACCGGGTGGATCTGCCCGGCTACAACCCCACCTCCCGCGGCAACATCGTGCAGATCCGGAAGGCCGCGCGGCTGATCGAGCAGGCGACGCGACCGGTGATCATCGCCGGCCATGGGGTGCTCATCTCCCAGGCCTGGGAGGAGCTGCGCGCGCTGGCCGAGCGCCAGCAGATCCCGGTCATCAACACCCTGCTGGGGGTGAGCTCGTTCCCCGGCGATCACCCGCTGTTCCTGGGCATGATGGGGATGCACGGCACCGTGACGGCGTGCTACGCCGCCGACCAGGCCGACCTCATCATCGGCATCGGCAACCGCTTCGACGACCGGGCCGTTGGCAAGTTCTCCGCTTTCGCGCCCCGCGCGAAGATCATCCATATCGATATCGACCCCGCGGAGATCGGCAAGAACGTGCGGACCGACGTGCCGATCGTGGGCGATGCCAAACAGGTGCTGACGGCGCTGCTCAAGGAGCTGGGCGAGCCGGTCGACCGCACCGCGTGGTTCAACCAGATCCGGGAATGGCAGCGCCTGTACCCGCTGCCGCCGGTGAAGGCCGAGAACGGCGAGCTGACCACCCCTGATGTGATCGCCGCGATCTACGAGGCGACGCGTGGCAACGCCACGATCGTGACGGATGTGGGCCAGCACCAGATGTTCGTGGCCCAGCGGTTCCCGTTCACCCGGCCGAACACCCACATCTCCTCGGGGGGGCTGGGCACGATGGGCTTCGCGCTGCCCGCGGCGATCGGCGCCCAGCTGGCCCGGCCGGGCGAGACGGTCTGGTGCATGGCGGGGGACGGCGGCTTCCAGATGGTGATGCAGGAGCTGGCGGTGGTGGCCGTCGAGCGCATCCCGCTGAAGATCGCCCTGATCAACAACCGCTACCTGGGCATGGTGCGCCAGTGGCAGGAGCTGTTCTACAAGAAGAACTACGTGGCGGTGGACCTCTCAGGCCCGCCCAACTACATGAAGATCGCGGAGGCGTACGGGATCGCGGCCTGGCGGGTGGCCCGGCCAGAGGACGCCCTGCCGGCGGTCCTGGCGGCGATGGCCCATCCGGGGCCGGCGCTGATCGAGTTCGTGGTGAAGGCCGACGAGAACGTCTATCCGATGGTGGTGCCGGGGACCTCCCTGGCGGAGGTGATCGTGAATGAAGCACACGCTAGTGGCCACGATGGAAAACCACCCGTCCACGTTCAACCGCGTCCTGAGCCTGTTTCGCTGCCGGGGCTTCGCCATTGAGAGCCTGGCCGTCGGGCACACGGACATCCCGAACATCATGCGGCTGACCATCGTGGTCGACGGCTCGCGGACCGCCGTCGAGCAGGTGGTGAAGCAGCTGTACAAGATCATCGAGGTCCGCAAGGTCAGTGATGTGACCGAGGACCAGACGGTGCGGCGCGAGCTCGCCCTGATCAAGGTCACCAGCAAGCCCACCACGCGCAGCGAGATTATCCAGCTCGCGGATGTCTACCGCGCGCGCGTGGTGGACGTGGCGCCAGGCTCGCTGATCGTCGAGGTGACCGGTACGCCGGAGAAGATCGACTCCATGGTCCAGGTGCTGCGCGTGTTTGGCATCAAGGAGATGGTGCGGACGGGCGTCGTGGCCATGGTGCGGGGGCCGCAGGTCCCCCAGGAGAGCGAGAAGGTCCGCGAGCTCAGCGCGTAGCGACGGCGAGGCGGCAATCTGGCAGGGAGAGAGGAGCGCACGATGGCACGCATTTACTACGACGCCGATGCGGACCTGTCCCTCCTGGAGGGGAAGAAGATCGCCATCATCGGCTATGGCAGCCAAGGCCATGCCCACGCGCTGAACCTGCGCGACAGCGGCTGCGACGTGGTGGTCGGTCTCTACCGGGGCAGCAAGTCGTGGCCGCTCGCCGAGCGCGAGGGGCTCCCGGTGACCACGCCGGACCAGGCCGCTGCCATGGCGGACATCATCACCATCCTCGTGCCCGACCAGGTCCAGCGCGAGCTGTACGAGCGTGAGATCCGCCCGAACCTGCAGCCGGGCAACATGCTCATGTTCGCGCACGGGTTCAACATCCACTACCACCAGATCGTCCCGCCGCCCGACGTCGACGTGGCGATGGTTGCCCCGAAGGCGCCCGGCCACCGCGAGCGCGAGGTGTTCCTGGAGGGCCAGGGGGTGCCGATGCTCCTGGCGGTGCACCAGGACTACACAGGGCGCGCCAAGGACATCGCCCTGGCCTATGCCAAGGGGCTCGGCGGCACGCGCGCGGGCGTTCTGGAGACCACGTTCAAGGAGGAGACGGAGACCGATAACTTCGGCGAGCAGGCGGTGCTCTGCGGCGGGGTGAGCGCGCTCATCAAGGCCGGGTTCGAGGTGCTGGTCGAGGCCGGCTACCAGCCCGAGTGCGCCTACTTCGAGGTGTGCCACGAGCTCAAGCTGATCGTCGACCTGATCTACGAGGGCGGGCTGTCGCGCATGCGCTACTCCGTGAGCGATACGGCGGAGTTCGGCGATTACTACGCGGGGCCCAAGGTGATCGACGAGCACGTGAAGGAGAACATGCGCAAGCTCCTGCGCGATATCCAGGACGGCACTTTCGCACGGACCTGGATCCTGGAGAACCAGGCGGGGCGGCCCAACTTCTACGCCATGCGGCGGCTGGAGGCCGAGCACCCGATCGAGAAGGTGGGCGCGCAGCTGCGGGAGATGATGCCGTTTATCAAGAAGAAGTCCTAGCTGCATCGAGGAGGCGGTGAGTACCTAGCCCTGTCAGCGGGGACAGGGGCTAGCGCAGCGAGGGCCGCTGCAAGGAGGGAACATGGAGCGCATCATCATTTTCGACACCACGTTGCGGGACGGCGAGCAGTCGCCCGGCGCCTCGCTGACCTCGGACGAGAAGCTGGAGATCGCCCACCAGCTCGCCCGGCTCGGGGTCGATGTCATCGAGGCGGGCTTCCCTATCTCGTCGCCGGACGACTTCCAGGCGGTGCGCCGCATCGCGCGCGAGGTGAAGGGACCGATCATCGCGGGCCTCGCGCGCGCCCGGCCCGAGGACATCGACCGCTGCTGGGAGGCGGTGCGCGAGGCCGAGCGGCCCCGCATCCACACCTTCCTCTCCACCTCGGACATCCACCTCAGCCACCAGTTCCGCATGACGCGCGAGCGCGCGCTCGAGGAGGCGGTGGCGATGGTGAAGCGGGCCAAGGCCTACTGCCCCGACGTCGAGTTCTCGCCCATGGACGCCACCCGCTCCGACCGCGATTACCTATACCGGGTCATCGAGGCGGTGATCGACGCCGGGGCGACCACGGTGAACATCGCCGACACGGTGGGCTACATCACCCCCGAGGAGATGTACACGCTCATCCGCGGGCTGTTCGAGCGGGTGCCGAACATCGACCGCGCCGTCGTCTCTGTGCACTGCCACAACGACCTGGGCATGGCGGTAGCGAACTCGCTGGCGGCCATCCGCGCCGGGGCGCGGCAGGTGGAGTGCACCATTAACGGGATCGGCGAGCGCGCGGGCAACGCGTCGCTCGAAGAGATCGTGATGGCGATCCATACCCGCGCCGACGTCTACCAGGTCACCACCGGCATCGACACCAGCCAGATCCTCAAGACCAGCCGCCTGGTGAGCGCGCTCACCGGCATCCCGGTCCAGCCTAACAAGGCGGTCGTCGGCTCCAACGCGTTCGCGCACGAGTCGGGCATCCACCAGGACGGGATCCTCAAGGAGCGCTCGACCTACGAGATCATGCGCCCGGACCAGATCGGCCTGGCGGGCAGCAACCTGGTCCTGGGCAAGCACTCAGGCCGGCACGCGCTGCGGGTGCGCCTCCAGGAGCTAGGTTACACCCTCACGCCCGAGGAGCTGAACCGCGCCTTCGCCCGGTTCAAGGAGATCGCCGACAAGAAGAAGGAAGTATCGGACCGCGACCTCGAGGCGATCATGGCCGACGAGCTGCGGCAGGCGCCGGAGACCTACCACCTGGAGCTGGTGCAGGTGTCTTGCGGCGAGCCGCTCATCCCGACCGCGACCGTCCAGATCCGGCTGCCGTCGGGCGAGGTGCGCACCGCGGTCTGCACCGGCACCGGCCCGGTTGACGCGGTCTACAAGGCGATCGATACGATCATCGGCCTGCCCAACCGCCTGGAGGTTTACACTGTCCACTCGGTGACGAGCGGCATGGATGCGCTGGCCGAGGTCTCGCTCCGTATCCAGATCGATGATCGCACCTACCACGGGCGCGGCGCGGATACCGACATCGTGGTCGCCTCGGCGAACGCGTATATGAGCGCGCTGAACCGGGCAGTGGCCGTGCGGGCGGCGAGCACCGGGGCGAAGCGCCCGGCGGCGGCCGAGGCGACCGTTTAGCACGTCGTGCCGCGCACGGTTCGCGAGCGGCCGCTCCTCACCCATGCAGGGGGGCGGCCGCTCGCTGTGCTGTGTAGCTGCTAGAGCGAGGTGAGGGGATGTACCGCATCGTGGTGTTGCCCGGCGATGGTATCGGGCCCGAAGTCACGCAGGAGGCGATCAAGGTGCTCGAGGCGGTGGGGCGACGGTTCGGCCACCGCTTCACGTTCACGGAGGACCTGATCGGCGGGGCCTGCATCGACCGCTACGGAGTGGCGCTGCGGCCCGAGACCATCGCACGCTGCCGCCGGAGCGCTGCGGTGCTCCTCGGGGCGGTAGGGGGGCCGAAGTGGGACGACCCGCAGGCGCCGGTGCGCCCCGAGCAGGGGCTGCTGGGGCTCCGCAAGGCGCTGAAGGTCTACGCCAACCTCCGTCCGGTGCGCGTGTACCCGCCGCTGATGGGCGCCTCGCCGCTGCGCCCCGAGCTGCTGGAGGGGGTCGACTTCATCGTCGTCCGCGAGCTCACGGGCGGGCTGTATTTCGGCCGGCCCAAGCGCCGGTGGGAGGCGGCTGATGGCCCACGGGCGGTGGATACGTGCCTCTATCGCGCGGCGGAGATCGAGCGCGTCCTGCGCGTGGGGTACGCGCTGGCTCGGGCGCGGCGTCGCAAGCTGACCTCCGTGGACAAAGCCAACGTCCTGGCCACCTCGCAGCTCTGGCGGCAGATCGCCACGCGCCTCGCGGCGGAGTACCCCGACGTGACCACCGAGCATGCGCTGGTCGACTCCTGCGCCATGCACCTGCTGCGTCGCCCCCGCGACTTCGATGTGCTGGTGATGGAGAACATGTTCGGCGACATCCTCACCGACGAGGCGGCGGCGCTCGCCGGCTCGCTCGGGGTCATGCCCTCGGCCAGCCTGGGCGAGGGCCGGCTGGGGGTCTACGAGCCGATCCACGGCTCGGCGCCGGACATCGCCGGCCGGGGGATCGCCAACCCGCTGGGCACCATCCTCAGCGCCGCCCTGCTCCTGCGTCACTCGCTCGGCCTTGTGCGGGAAGCAGCGACTGTGGAGGCCGCCGTAGAGGCCGTCTTAGCGAGCGGGCTCCGGACGCCCGACCTCGCCCGGCCGGGCGAGCCGACCACGACTACCGCGGCCATGGGAGACGCGGTGGCCGCCGCCGTCGGCGAGGTGCCGCCGCCCGCCTGAGGCCAGGCGCTTCCGCACCGGCCGGCTCTCCTCGCGCTTCCCGCACCGTCATTGCCGGTCGGGTACAATCCGCAGCAAAGGATTGAGCCGCGCGTTATCTGGGCGGGGGAAGAGCATGCAAGACCGCGCGCTGCGCCAGGTGCCACTGTTCGCCGAGTTGCCGCCTGAGCGGATCCAGGAGCTCGCCCAGATGGTGCGTCGGCGAACCTATCACCGCGGCGAGACCATCTTCCACAAGGGCGATCCCGGCAGCGGGCTCTACATCCTGACCGGCGGCCAGGTCAAGATCGTTCTCCCCTCCGAGACCGGCGAGGAGGCGCTGTTGGCGGTCTTGGAGGCCGGCGACTTCTTCGGTGAGCTGGCCTTGTTCGACGGCCTGCCCCGCTCGGCGACCGTTGTGGCGGTCCAGAACGCCGAGGTGCTGGTGCTGCACCGCGACGACTTCCTGGGGTTCGTGGCGCGCAACCCGGAGGTGGCCATCGCTCTGTTCGGCGTGTTGAGCCGGCGCCTCCGTGCGGCCGATGAGCTGATCCAGGACGCGGTTTTCCTCGATGTACCGGGGCGGCTGGCCAAGCGCTTGCTGGAGCTCGCGGAGCGCCACGGCCGCCAGACCCCACAAGGCATTGCGATCGAGCTAAAGCTCACGCAGCAGGATCTGGCGGCCATGATCGGCGCCACCCGCGAGAGCGTGAACAAGCACCTCGGCTGGATGCGCGACCGCCGGCTGATCGCGCTCGACCGGCAGCGCATCACTGTGCTGCGCCCCGACGAGCTGCGCAAGCGGATCTACTACTAAGCGCGCCCTGCGGGCTGATCGCATCCGCTCGGGCAGAGAGGCGTCTCGCGGCCCAGACGAGAAGCGCGCTCGCCCCCCTCCGGCCAGGATTCATGCTCGCGGCTATGTGCTCTCTGTCGTAGCGCTACGAGCCCCTTAGCGCGTCCGGAGCGGCGGATCGATAAGGAGTGCCCCGGTGAAGGGAAATCCCAGCAGGCCCGTGCCCAGGAGGCTGGGGCTGAGAGCAAGGCCGCCGAATCCCAGCGTCGCGGCGGGGAAGGTGCTGAAGAACGGCGCAGCAGCGAAGAAGGGGCAGAAGCCCAGGCTGAAGGGACCACAGCCGCCGAACCCCAACAGGCCCGGCGCGCCCACGAAGCCGAGCCCTACGAAGTAGGGGAAGAACCCCTGCGCCGGCTCGGTCAGCCCTAGCTCCGCGGGCGAGAGCACGGACGACGGAGCCGGGGCGGCATCGGACGGCAGGAACGACACAGCAGACGGCGCAGAGCTTTCGTCTGGCGCGGCTGCCGCCGAGCGCGCGGTGGGTATAGCAGTTGCCAGAATAGCCAGCGCCAACGCGACCGCGAGAGACCTCATCGCTCCCCTCCTCGGCGCCGCCGGCCGGGGCCTGCCACCGGCCGCGGCGCGCGTGCAAAGCGTTCCCCTTAGCAAACGGATGGCGCGCCCCGGCGTTACAGCGGGGCGCGGTAGCGGGCGGTGACCGTGGTGGAGATCCCGCCGCGAACGTTGAACTCGCCGGTCACTGTCATCTCGCGTGGCTCGCAGGCTGCGACTAGGTCGTTGAGAATGCGGTTAACCACGTCCTCGTAGAAGACGCCCTCGTTGCGGTAGGACCAGAAGTACAGCTTCAGCGACTTGAGCTCGATGCAGCGCGGCCCCGGGGTGTAGGTGATGCGGATCGTGGCGAAGTCAGGCTGCCCGGTCAGCGGGCAGAGCGAGGTGAACTCCGGGCAAACGATGTTGACCTCGTAGGGCCGATCAGGATGAGGGTTGGGAAACGTCTGCAGCTCACGCGACGGTGTGGCCATGCTAACGCCTCCGCGTATTGTGACGTGATCGTGCTCGCGCACGCGGTCCTGTAACCCGGCTGTGCCCTCTCACCACGTAGGTTGCCCTCGTAGAACGCTTCTGCACGAGGGTACCATGGACGGACACGGCTTCCTCGTGTTAATCGGGCTTGCCGTGGGGTTCGCCCTGCTGCTGGCCGAGCGCCTCCGGGCGCCTGACGCGTAGCGGGGCGGTGGCAGCCGCCCGCAGCGGACCGGTGCCTCTGTATGGGGCTGTTCGTAATTCCGTGCGGGCGCCTAGCGGGTAGAGGATAGCCGAAGGGCGCGAGCCGACCGGTCCCGAGCCCGCCGGCCCGAACCGCACCAGCGCTCGATCCCGCAACGGGCCCCTCGCGCGCGAGGGTGGTCGCTGGTGGAGCTGCTGGCGAATGGCGCGGCGGCCCGCTACTATCCGTGGCAGCGGGTGGTGCATCCCGCACCGCTGTGACGAGCGAGCTCCAGGGCCCTACATCGTTCCGGCGCCTGTGGAGACCGCGGTGTCGGGGCCAGCTGTGTACGGTGGTGCTATGAGTGCGCGCGAACGCGCCCGTCTCGGTGTCGGCCTGCTGCTCGGGGTCGGGGTGGCCTGCGCGCTGCTGCTTGCGTACCACTTCCAATGGTTCACGACCCTCCAGCAGCTCGCACACGACCAGTTCGCCCGGCGGCAAGCCCCGGCGCGCTACGGCGACGTTCCCACGCGCTTCGTGATCGTCGCGCTGGACAGCAAGACCCTACAGCAGCTCGGCCGCTGGTCCGGCTGGGACCGCCGCTACTACGCCCAGGTGATCGACACCCTGGCGGCCGCCGGGGCGCGGGTGATCGCGCTCGACATCGGGTTCTTCGAGCCCGGGCCTGGGGACGCCGACCTGGCCGATGCTATCCAGCGAGCAGGCAATGTGGTGCTACCGGTCCTTGGTGGCCTAGAGGGGCCGCCCGCGCCGCCCCCGAGCTACCGGCGCTTCTCCTTGCTAGAGATGCCGCTGCCCGCGCTCCGTGCAGGAGCGGCTGCGCTGGGCCACGCGAACATCCTTCCCGACCGGGATGGGACGGTGCGGAGCATCCCGCTCGTCGCGCAGCTCGAGGATACCGTGTGGCCCTCGCTGGCGCTGGCGGTGGTGGCCGAGTATCTTCGCCAGCCTCCCCTGCTCGCCCAGGCCCCGCCGACATTCACGTTCGCCGGCCGTCAGGTGCCCATCGCGCCCGACTACAGCCTACGGATCAACTACGTCGGCCCGCCGTCGCAGCCCGACGGCCAGCAGACGTTCCTCACCGTCTCCTTCGTCGACGTGCTCGAGGGCCGTGTCGCCCCTGCGGTGTTCTCCGACAAGATCGTCTGGGTCGGCCTGCTAGGCGCCCAGGGCTTCGCCGACGATTACTGGACGCCCGTCTCTACCACCGGCAAGATGGCCGGCGTGGAGATCCATGCCAACGCAGCGGCGATGCTGGTGCGTGCCGCGTTCTTGACGCCCGAGGACCCGCTGGTGACCGGCGCCGCCATCGTCCTGCTCGCTCTGGCGGCCAGCCTGCTCGCCGCCGGGCTGGGCGTACTGAAGGGACTGGTAGTGCTCGCCGGCCTGGTAGCCGGCTATCTTGCCGTGAGCAGTTTCGCGTTCGACCAAGGACAGCTGCTCAACCTGGTTTACCCGCTGGCCGCGCCCGCCCTCGCCTATGTGGCCATGGCGACCTACCTGGTGGTCTTCGAGCAGCGACACGGGCGTTTCCTGCGCAGCGCTATGGGCCGCTACCTCTCGCCCGCGGTGCTGGAGGCCATCATCCGCGAGCCAACCCTGCTCCGCCTCGGGGGCGAGAAGCGCGAGATGACGGTGCTGTTCGCAGATATCCGGGGGTTCACGCCGCTCGCGGAGCAGCTCGATCCCCAGGAGTTGGTCGCTTTGCTGAACGAGTTCCTGACGGCAATGACCCACGTGATCTATCGCTACGACGGCGTGCTGGACAAGTACATGGGCGATGCCCTCATGGCGTTCTGGAACAGCCCCGTGCCCCAGCCGGACCATGCCCGGCGCGCCTGCCTGGCGGCGCTGGAGATGCTCGACGTGCTGGAGGCGCTGCGCGAGCGCTGGCGGGCGCGCGGCGTTCCGCCCCTGGCCATCGGGATAGGAATCAACACCGGCTGGATGGCGGTGGGCAACATGGGCTCGGATGTGCGCTTCGACTACACGGTGGTCGGCGATGCGGTCAATCTCGCCGCGCGGCTGGAAGGGCTCAACAAGGAGTACCGGACGAGCATCGTGATCAGTCAGGAGACGTTCGACGCCGTGCGGAAGGAGGGGTTTGTCGTGCGCTTCCTGGACCGCGTCGCGGTCCAAGGGCGGACGCAGCCCGTGCCGATCTACGAACTCCTCGGACGCCCGGGCGATACGCAGGCGTTCCCGCCAGCGCTGGCGGCGGTGTGGGAGGAGGCGCTGCGGCGCTATCGCGCTCGGCAGTTCGCCGCGGCCGCCGAGTGCTTCCAGCAGCTCCTGGCCGCATGGCCAGGAGATGGGCCGAGTGCCCTATACTGGGAGCGCTGCCAGACGCTGCTCCAGGCGCCCCCGCCGCCCGACTGGGATGGCGTGTACGTGATGATTCATAAGTGAGGCGCCTGGGGCCCAAGGGAGGGGCGGTGTGGACGAGCCCTGCTGGGAGGTGTGTCCGCCTGCCGGTCCGGAGGCGCTAGCGCGTCTGGGGGTGGACTCGCCGCTGCTCGCCCAGCTCCTGTGGAACCGTGGGGTCCGGGATGCGGCGGCGGCCGAGCGCTTCCTCCATCCCGAGCGCGCCGCGCTGCACGATCCCTGGCAGATGGCGGGCGTCGACGAGGCGGTGCGCTGCATCCGGGCCGCGGTGGCCGCCGGCGCGCCGATCGCCATCCACGGTGATTACGATGCCGATGGGGTAACCGCGACGGCCGTGCTGGTCGAGGCGCTGCGCCAGCTGGGCGCCCGGCCCCTCTTCCACATCCCGCATCGCGCGCGCGATGGCTACGGCCTCTCCGCGGCGACCGTGCGCCGGCTGGCGGCCCAGGGCGTGCGCCTGCTCTTGACGGTGGACTGTGGGATCACCGCGAACGCCGAGGTGGCGCTGGCCGCTGAGCTGGGCATGGAGGTGGTGGTGACGGATCACCACCACGTTCCCGTCGACCTGCCCGCGGCCCGGGCGGTGCTCAACCCCCGCCAGCCGGGCTGCCGGTACCCGTTTCGCGAGCTGGCCGGCGTGGGGGTGGCCTACGTGCTCGCCCGTGCGCTGCTCGAGAGCGCCCTGCCGGCGGCCGCGGCCGAGCGGGCGGCGGAGGCGCTCCTCGACCTGGTCGCTCTCGGGACGATCGCGGACATGGTGCCGCTGGTCGGGGAGAACCGCGCTCTGGTAGCCCGTGGCCTGCGGGTGTTGCGGGAGGCGCGGCGGCCCGGCCTGCAGGCGCTCATGACCGTCGCCGGCGTGGCCGCCGGCGACCTGACGGCACAGCGCGTGGCCTATAGCCTGGTGCCGCGGCTCAATGCCGCGGGACGCATGGCCGACGCGGTGGAGGCCTGCCGGCTGCTGCTCGCCGCCGACCGGGCGCGGGCGGAGCCGCTGGCGGAGCGCCTCGAGGCCCTGAACCGCGTGCGGCAGCAGGCAGTGATGGAGGCAGTGGCGCAGGCCCGCACGCTGGCCGATCCCCGGGCGCCGGCGGCGGTCGTGGTGGGGGACTTTCCGGTGGGGATCGTTGGCCTCGTGGCCGGCCGCCTGGCTCAGGAGACCGGCCGCCCGTGGGTCGTCCTGGCGCGCGAGGCCGAGTACTGCCGGGGCTCGGCACGTGGGCCGGAGGGCTTCCATCTGGCCGCGGCGCTGGAGCGCTGTGCCGACGTGCTGGTGCAACACGGCGGACACGCCCAGGCGGCGGGGCTGACCTTGCGTGTGCGGGAGCTACCGGCGTTTGTGGAGCGCTTCCAGGCTCTCGCGGCGGCCGTGCTGGGCGCACCGGGCGCGGCGGCCGCCGCGCCCCGTCCCCGCTGGCGCATCGATGGCGTGATCCCATTGGGGGCCATCGACTGGGCGTTCGCGGAGACGCTGCTCCAGCTAGAGCCCTGTGGCGTGGGGAATCCGAGCCCGCTGTTTCTGACCCGCGGCGCCCGGGTGCGGGAGAGCCGCGTGCTGCTGAACGAGGGAGGGGACGCCCGCCAGGCGGTGCTGGTGCTCCGCTTGAGCGATGGCGGGGTGCCGCTCCGCGGCGTCGCGTTCGAGTGCCCGCAGGCGCCGGCGGCTGGCGGGGCGGTCGACGTCGTCTACGAGGTCGAGCGCCGGACGTGGGACGAGGAGGTCCGGATCGAGCTGCGCATCCGCGATCTCCGGCCGGCGGGCGGGGCCGGCGCGCGGTAGGCGGCTTGCTAGTGCGCATCACGCGGGAGGCGGCGGGGCCGGCGCCCGGCCCCGCCGCCCAGGAGCCGCGGAGCTTCTTAGGCGTCGGCGCTACAAGCGCTGCACACAGGCCGTGGGGTGGAAGATTTCGCTGTTAAAGTAGCCCGGGTAGATCCCGCCGTAGGACGTGCTGATCGCCCCGCCGACGCCGCCGGGCCCACTGACGTTGCCTCCCAGCAGCCCGGCGATCGTGGTCAGTGAAGCGTTGTAGCCGCCGGTGAGCCCGCTCGCGTAGATGCCTCCAATGGGTACACCGCCCGAGAAGGAGACCCCGAGGAGGGGACCGGCGGAATAGCCGAGCGTGCCGTAGAGGGCGTTGGGCAGCCCGATCGTGCCCAGGCTGTTCATCGTGCTGGCGAGCGGCCCAATGAACGGGAAGCCGTAGCTGTAGCCACCGATCACGCTGAGGCCGAGCGTATCGAGGCCGGCGAAGGCCGGCCCGACGCAGCCGCCGACCGTGCCCAATACCCCCTGAGTCGAGAGCGTGCTGAGCAGCCCCTGGTTGTAGAGGAACGGTGCCTGGCCGAAGAAGAGCTGCGGGTAGGGATAGGCGTAAGCCGCGTAGGCGAGGAGGTAGGGCACCAGCGCGGGGAGCAGGGCGTCCCACCAGCCATAGGGGGGCGTAGTCGCGCCGTGGCCGAACGCACCGTAGCTGACGTACTGGTTGCCCGCGTAGAGCGGCTGGCCGACCCAGCCCGGGCCGGTGCCGGTGAGTTCGCCGCCCTCGTCGCTGGTGCAGTAGCCGCCGGCCGCGCAGCCGACCACGGTGCGGCCGGCCGGCCCGCCGGCCGTCACACGTACGGAGGCCACGCCCGGGACGACCAGGGCGGGCTCGCGGCCGGTGGGAGCGGCCAGCGCGACGATGGTGTGGGGCCCGCGCGGCAGGTCGACGACGAGGTCCCAGCCGCTGCGCAGGAAGCGCTCGCTGCCGAGCGCGGCCGCCACGTCGGGGCGCTCGCGGCCGTAGTTGGCCTGCCCCAGGTAGAAGCCGCCCTGGTCCGGGCCTCCGTCGAGGTAGAGGTCGACGCGGCTGACCCCCGTGCCGCGCTCGCTGGCCGGGTTCGCCGCCCAGCCGCGCACGAGGACCCGCGTCGCCGTACCCGAGCGGTGAGTGGGCTCGTCGATAGCCACGATGATGCCCGGCGGGAGCTGGCCCGCTGGGGCCTGGCCATCGGGGGCCTGAGCGACGGGGGCGGCCTGAGCCCGGGCCGCCAGCGGCCCCAGGCCTCCTCCCACCAGGGCCAGGATGCCGAGTAAGCTTGCCAGGCGCCGGTATAGCTGCGTGCGGGGCATGCCGCCTCCTCTCTATCGCTAGCTGCCGTTACAGCGTCTCCGCGTCCGCGGGGCCGCGTCGGTAGGGTCAGGTATCCTGTCCTATTAAACGAGCCAGACGCGGAAACGCAACAGGGTCGGCGGTTGTTCCTGTGGGGAATCAGCAGCTATAATCGGCCGAGACCGTTCCCCGAGGGAGACGATGGCTGCATTGGAGCTGCGTGCCGAGCGGCGGGCGATCCTGGGCAAGAAAGTGCGGCGGCTTCGCCAGCAGGGCCTGCTGCCGGCGAACCTCTACGGGCCGGGGCTCGCCTCGGTGCCGCTCCAGCTCCCGCTGCGCGAGGCGGAAGCGCTGCTGCGGCGGGTAACCCCCACCACGTTGCTCGCGCTGGCGGTCGACGGCGAGGGGACCCGCCAGGTGCTGGTGCGCGAGGTGCAACGCCACCCGGTCACCGACCGGCTACTGCACATCGATTTCTACGCCGTGCCGGTCGATGAGCCGGTGCGCACGGAGGTACCGCTCCACTTCGTGGGCGAGGCGCCCGCGGTCGCCGAGCTGGGCGGCACGCTGGTGCACAACCTCGAGGCGCTCGAGATCGAGTGCCTGCCCAGGGACCTGCCATCGCGCATCGATGTGGACCTGAGCGCGCTCCGGACGCTGCACGACGTGCTCCATGTGCGCGACCTCGCGCTGCCGCCCGGCGTAACGGTGCTCACCCCGGGGGAGACGCCCGTGGTGACGGTCGTGCCGCCAACGGTCGAAGAGGAGGCCGCGGTCGAGGCTGCGCCGACGGAGCCGGTGGAGCCGGCGAGCGGGGGCACGAGTTAGCAGCGCAGCTGCGCGCCGGGAAGCGGTAAGAAACAAGGAAAGGGCAGGGAGCCGGCGGCCTCCGCCGGCTCCCTGCTGTATTGGTGGGCTAGCAGGTGTAGCCGTACTGGCCAGCCTGGCCCGCGCCGCGGCCGGTGTAGAACGGGTCCCAGAAGCCAAGGAACGCGCCGATAGGCTGCCCACCGTACTGCGGGTAGGAGAACCACGGGTAGGTGGGCGGGAACGGAAAGCCGGCGAAGTACGGGATCCCGGGCGGGGCCGGCATCCCGATGGGGAAGGGGGCGGGATGGTAGGCATCCAGCGGGCTGAGATAGCCGGGCGCGACTCCCGCGGCCGGCGTGCCGACCGCGGGGTAGTAGGTGTAGGGGACGTAGCCGAAGCCGCCGCCCCAGATCGGATACGGCGTGCCGTAGAAGGGATAGCCGTGGCCGAAGCCGTACCCGGAGAGGAGCCCGGCGACGTACGGATAGTCGAAGTAGACCCCCCCGAAGGCCACGTAGCCGCCCAGCGTCGGGCAGCCCGACAGATCCGCGTACTGGCCCGGCTGGGCCTGCGCCGGGATCACTACCCGAGCGTGCGCGGGCGCGGCGAGCGGGGCCAGCACGGCGAGGCCGAGGATCAGGACACCGAACAGCGTGGCCGAGCGCCGAGCCAGGTGCACGCGTGTCATGCCGCCTCCTTCATGCGGACTGAAACCGGATTGAGAACCCCCTCAGCGTCGTAGGAGGCCACCGGGCCCGAGCGGGATCGGGCCGAAGGGCGGCACCCCCGAGTCGAACAGGACGAAGGGCGCCGTGGAGAGCACGCCGCCGCTGAGCCCGAGCCCGACGCAGAACGGCGATCCCGCCAGGAACGCGAGGGGCGAGGGTTGCCCGCCGCTGAAGTTCAGAAAGCCGCTGACCGTGCCGATCCCGAAGCTGCCGTAGGCGGGCTGGTAGTAGGGGTTGTAGAACCCGCCCGCCCCCAGGGAGTAGATCTGGCCGAGCCCGCCGAGCAGCAGGCCTGCGCCGGTCAGCCCCCCACTGCCCAGCCCGAAGCACGGCCCGGGGCCGAAGAGCTGTGCCGGCGCGTCGCCCGGCACGGCGAGGCGCTCTGGCGCTTGCGGTACAGCAGCGAGTGCGGGCGCTGGGGCAACAAGGAGCCCACTGAGGGCTCCGATGAGCAAGCCAGCACGAGCGCGCTTCCAGAACCCGACTTGCATTCCGGCCTCCCATCCGAGCGTCGCGGCGCGACAACCACTGGGCCTCGGCGGCCGCCTCTCAGAGGCGGCACCAGCGCGACGTAGACGCTCGTCCGTACGCGGCAGGCTCCTGCGGGGTGGGGCCCTGCTAGAGCCTGACGCATCGTCCTATTAAACGAGAAGCCCCATCGAAACGTTACAGGTGGCTGGGAGGTAGGTGTGGAAGTACCCCCGGCCCCGCCGGCGCTCCCGGGGGGCCTTGGGTAGCCACGGGCACGACAGCAGGCGGCACGCCTCGGGGGAGAGGCGTGCCGCCTGCCGGGCAGCGCGCGTGGGTCCTCGCTCTACCTAACGCGGCGGGGTCACGGTGATGGGCGAGCCGGTCCAGCCGGGCCCGGTGCTGCCCGGCGCCGGCGGGTAGATGCCCTGGTAGCCCACTGCGTAGGGGACGACGTTGATGGGGCCGTAGGGGTAGCCGGCCTCGTAGGGATAGGGCGAGAAGCTCGTCGCGCTGTATGGCAGGCTGAACCCGAAGTATGGCCAGCCGTACCCGTAGGGGTACGAGGTATACGACACGCAGCGGCCGGAGTTAGGATCGCCGACCAGGCAGGCGGTGTAGTTGCTCCCGCCGTAGGAGATGCAGCGCCCCGTGGGCTGCTCGAACTGGACGCACAGGCCGAAGCCAGGGTAGTTGTAGGGCCCGCCGCTGAAGAACGGGTAGCCCGCACCGTAGCTCCAGGCGCTGGACTGGAAAGCCGGGCCGGTGGCCGGCGGGCCGGGCGGGGCGGTGGGCGCCACGCTAGCGATGGCAGGCGACGGGCCGTTGGGGAGCGCGAGGTAGCTCAGCACGACCGGGCCGGCCCACTGGTCGGGCGGGAGGTCGCTGGGATGAGCGTACACGTAGAGCGTGCGCTGCCCCGGCGGGATGTCGGCCTCCACCCGGTAGCCGCTGCGCGTGAAGCGCTCGGCGCCCAGCGCCCGCGCTACATCGGTCCGGGCAATCCCGTACTCCGCCTGGGCCAGGAAGATCCCGCCCCCGTCGCGGGGGCCGTCGAGGTAGACCTCGACGCGGTCGACCCCGGTGCCCCGCGGGCTGCCGGGGTCAGCCGCCCAGCCCGTCATATACAGCCGCAGGTTGCCCGTGGCGTTCTGGGGCGGCGTGTCGATCGTGATCACCGTGGTGCCGATGTCCGCCGTCGGCGCCGCGAGCGCGGCGCGCGTGGGGAGCAGGGCGAAGATCAGCGCCGCCGCGAAGAGCAAACCCGGAAAGCGCCACGCGAGTGCCCTCTGTGTCCTCATGCCGCCTCCAACGTGCTGTTCGAGTCCCGACCAGGCCGCCTAGGAGTCGCCCGCCCTCGCGGGGGAGGTGCTGTCAGTGTCTGATCGCCGCGCAGGGCTCCGCCGAGCGGCGCCCGCCGCTCTGGAGCGAGCCGCCGGCCCGCGGGGCAGGCCCTGCTGAGCAACCCTCTCCTCGTTAAACGAAGTTCGGCGCCAGATGTTGCAGGTCGGGCCGCCCGATTCGCGAACCTCCCGCGACCGCGTTCCGACTCGTGTGCCCGCTCACCTCTCATCCAGCCGGTAGAAGCGGCGCGCGTTGTCGGCGAGGATCTTGCGCTTGGCGGTGTCGGCGAGGTCGGGGCGCTCGGCGAAGCGCGGGATGTCCTCGAGGTAGGCAGGCCGCGACCGCTCGTGTGGGTAGTCGGAGGCGAAGAAGACGTGGTCCTCGCCGAACAGCTCCAGCACGTAGGGGAGGGTGCGCTCCTCGACCTCGATGGAGGTGTACACCTGGCCACCGCGCAGGTACTCGCTGGGGCGCTTGGTGAGCGTCGGCGCCCACCGCTTCCCGCGGCGCTCGTACTCCTCGTCGAGCCGGTCCATCATGTACGGCACCCAGCCGCAGCCCGCCTCGAGGTAGGCCACGCGCAGGCCCGGGAAGGCCTCGAAGACGCCGTGGAAGACCATGCTCGTGAGCTGGATCAGCAGCGAGAAGGGGTGATCCAGCGTGTGGGTCTCGATGAAGGTCGGCAGGTGGTCGAGGCCCAGTCGCTGGCCCGAGCCGCCATGTACCGTGAGCGCGAGGCCCAGCCGCTCGGCCTCGGCATACAGCGGCCAGAAGTCGCGGTGGCCATAGGCCTTGTGCAGGGCAGTCACCGCCGGCAGCAGCCCGGCCACGAACCCCAGCTCGGTGGCCGCGCGGCGGAGCTCCTGGACAGCGGCGGAGATGTCCTGTACGGGCAGCAGCGCCACGCCGAGGAAGCGGGGGCTCTGGCGCGTGTAGCGCGTGTACAGCCAGTTGTTGTAGGCGCGGCAGATGGTGACGGCCCAGCTGGGGTCCTGGATGAGGCCGGCGGCTAGCCCTAGGGTGGGGAAGAGCACGGCGCGCTCGATCCCACAGTCGTCGAGGAAGCTCAGCCACATGGCGGGATCGGGGTAGTCGCGCAGGCCGGGGCTGCTCCGGCCGAAGCCCCGGAACCAGCCGTCGAGGGACGGGAAGGGACTGAAGGCGTTGAACCAGTTGGCCTCGTGGAGCGGGTACTCCTCGCTGAGATGCTGCTCCAGCTCGTCGTTGCGTTCCATCACATGGCCATCGCCGTCGATCACGGGGTAGCGGTTCGGTCGCACGGTCGCCTCCGCGTGCGGGCGCGCCAGCGAGGCGCACCCGAGTCGGTGCCCACATGGTAGGGGGTTCGCGGGCGGGTGGCAAGCGCCGGGCGGGGCCGCGTTGGGCAAGCCGCAGGGGCGGGACCATCGCGGGTGGCGCGGCACCAGGTGGGGCGCATTACCTTGGGGTAGGGATCACCAGCGCGGCTAGCTGCGCCTCCGGGGCGGCGGAGGCGCGCTTCAACACGGGCGGCCCGCTACCGCAGTAGCGGGCCGCCGGGGTAGCGCGTGCGGGATTCGAACCCGCGATCTCCGCCTTGAGAGGGCGGTGTCCTTGGCCGCTAGACGAACGCGCCACAGGTATCAGAGGAGCAGCAGGGCCGAGGCTGTGCCGCGCCCGGCCCTCCTCGTGCTGGCTTCGGCTGCGGGACTAGGATTCGAACCTAGACTCGCGGATCCAGAGTCCGCCGTCCTACCGTTAGACGATCCCGCATTGACCGTAGCCATTATAGCAAGCCGCCTCTGGCGCGACAAGGCACTGTTTGACAGCGCTCGGACGAGATGCTATACCGCTGACCGTGCCGCGCGAGCGCCTCCTCAACTAAGGAGTGCGCTGCCGCGCCGCGGCGCGTGCATGGCGGCAGGCCTCCATCGCCCAGGGTCGAGATGAGTCACGAGCCGACCAGTCAGCCGGCGCTTCCTGAGCCATCAGCATGGTCGCGTGTGCTCGAGGCGGTCGTCGCGGAGCTGATCCCGACCGATGACACGCCTGGTGCCGTGGAGGCCCGGACAGCTGCTGCCCTCCAGCAGCTGCTCCTGGAAGAAGGCGAGCTAGCGGCGCTCATCGTGAGGGGCTTGCTGGCGCTCGAGCGGGCGAGTCATGCGCGCTGGGGGCGATCGTTCACGGCTCTTGCGAGTCCAGAGCGTCACGAACTTCTGAGAGCGGTGGGGCGTGGGCTGCGGCCCACCGGCTGGACGTGTACAGACCCGCGACCAGAAGTGTTCTGGGCGACCCTCCGAGGGCTTGCCGTCAGCTACTTCTACGGCAGCCCGCTGGGCTGGCAGCTCGCGGGTTGCCCTGGTCCCGCGGTCGACCGGGGCGGCTATCGCCATACGCTCGTGGAGCCCATTCCAAGCTAGCGGTGGGGACCGGTGGTGATGGCGGAGCATCCCGAGACCGACGTCTGTATCGTCGGCGCCGGCGCGGCGGGCGGGCTACTGTGCCGTCTTCTGGCCGAGGCCGGCCTGCGGGTCGTCGTGCTCGACGCCGGGCCCTGGTACGCGCAGCCGCGCGAGGCCTTTACTGAGGACGAGCTGCGCATGCGGCAGCTTTGGTGGCCAGAGAGTCAGTATGTGGTCTCCGGGAATGCGCCGCGCGGGCGGGTTAACTCCGGCTACGGGGTGGGCGGGGGAACCCTCATCTGGACTGGGGCGGCGTTCCGCTTCCTCGAGACGGACTTTCGGGTTCTAAGTACGGACGGCCAGCTCCCAGGGGCGAGCTTGGCTGACTGGCCGCTTACCTACCAGGATCTCGCGCCATACTACGATCGGGTCGAGGAGCATATCGGCGTCGCCGGCGCGCTGGGTCCCTGGGACCCGCCAGGGCGCAAGCCGTATCCGCTTCCCCCGCATGGCTACCACCGGCATACGGTCGTTCTCAGACGCGGCTTTGAGCGGCTGGGGTTGCGTACGCAGCCCGGGCCGGTGGCGATCGCCTCGCGGCCGCTGCCGAATCGCGAGGCCTGCTGCTACTGCGGGTTCTGCCTGCAGGGCTGCCGAACCGGCGCGATGTATAGTCCCCTCACCGCCGAGTTCCCTGCCGCGCTCGCGACCGGGCGTGTCCAGCTCCGCCCGCAAGCGGTAGCCTTGCGGATCCTCACCACGCCTGATGGCACCGCTGCACAGGCGGTTCAATACGGGTACCAGCCCGACGGCAGTCTCCACCTCCAGCCGGCCAAGGTGGTCGTCCTGGCCAACAACACGATCGAGATACCGCGCTTGCTGTTGAACTCCCGCAGCGCAGCCCATCCGAACGGCTTGGCCAACAGCAGTGACCAGGTGGGCCGGAATCTGATGGCTCATCCCGGGGTCCACTGCTGGGGCCGCTTTGACGAGGAGATGAACCCCTTCGAGGGCTTCGTGCTCAATCATCTGTGCTGTCTCGAATACGCCCAAACCCAGCCCGGCCTTCCGTTTATCCGGGGCTTCGTCATGGAGACGTATACCGGCCTGCCAGGCAGTATCGCCGCGGGGCTGGCACCCGATCTCTGGGGAGCAGCCCTCAAGCGCATCATGCGCGACTATCGCAAGCTGGCAGGGCTGTTCACCATCTGTGAGGGGATCCCGAGTCCTACCAACCGTGTGACCTGCCTGCCTGATCGACGTGATGCGTGGGGGATGCCGCGAGCGCTGATCCACTACGACTGGCATAGCAACGATGTACGGCTGATGGACTGGGCGGCGGCGAAGGCGGTGGAGGTGCTCTATGCCGCGGGAGCCCGTGAGGTCTTGCGCCAGCCCCCGTGCCAGGTCCACATGATGGGCACCGCCCGGATGGGCGACGACCCATCCTGCTCGGTCACCAACTCGTTCGGCCAAACACATGATGTGCCCAATCTGTATCTTGCCGGCGGGGCCCTGTTCCCAACGGGATCGTGTCTGAACCCCACGCTAACGCTCTTGGCGCTCGCCTGGCGCACAGCGGAGCACATCCAAGCGCGCCTGGCGGGCGCTGCATCGCGCGGTGCCTCGGGCGGTCCTGCGGGGCTAGGACTGCCCACCGGATGCGGCAGTGCACCGGCCGGGCGCACTGCCGGGAACGGGGGATAGCTGGCGTTACTGCTTTCTCGACATCGGAGCCTCCGGGAGGTGCGCTCATGGCCATCAAAGCTGACGTCCTGCGGGGCCCTTTCGACCCCGGCGGGCAGCCAGAGACACGCAGCGGCAACCCGCTCGAGCTGGGCTTCTTCGCCTGGAATCTGGCCTGTGGCATGACCGCCTCCAAGGCCGTCCTCTCCGACCCACCGCGGCTCCGCGACTTCTGGCACTGGGAGACCGCTCTGTACCTCAATCAGCTGGCCGAGCGCATCGGCTACGAGTACCAAGTACCGTTCGGACGGTGGCGCGGCTGGGGCGGGGCGATCGGCTACAACGAGGAGTCGCTGGATTTCCTGACCGCTGCGGCGTGCCTCGCCCCTGTCACCTCGCGCCTGGGGTTGTTCTCCACGGCGCACGTCACTTACAAGTTCCATCCGGTGCATATCGCCAAGATCGGTGCGACCATCGACTTCGTCTCGCGCGGGCGCTGGGGGCTCAACGTGGTCACCGGCTCGACCAACCGCCGGGAGAACGCCCTCTTTGGGCAGCCGCCCATGGACCATGACCAGGCCTACGATGTCGCCGACGAGTTCGTGACCTTGATGAAGTGGCTGTGGACCGCGGAGGAGCCGATCGATTTCACGGGGCAGTACTATCAGGCCTACGACGCAGTCATCCGCCCGCGTCCAGTGCGGCGGCCGCGGCCCATCCTGATGAACGCGGGGAACTCGCCGGCCGGCATCGACTTCGCCACGCGCCAGTGCGACTGGGTGTTCCTCACCGGCCGCACCCTCGACGAGTACCGGCAGCTCGTGAACGAGGTGCACGCGCGCGCCGCTCGCTACGGACGCACGGTGCGTCCCGCGACCATGGTGTACGTGATCATGGCCGAGACCGACCAGCGCGCTCAGGAGATCGTCGATTGGGTTGAATCCGAGGTGGACAAGGAGGCCGTGAACAACTTCCTGTTCGGTCGCACGCTCGATCCGGCCTCCTCCTTCGCCCAGCGGTACGGTGCCCATCTGGGAGGCGCGGACGAGTGGAGCGGGATTGGCCGCGAGATGTTCATGCGCTGGGCCATGGGGCTCTCGGCGTGGCACATCTATGGCGGCTACGAATCCGCCGCGGAGCAGATGCGCCAGCTGCATGACGTTGGGATCGAGAGTATCCTGATGTGCTTCTTCGACCCGCTCCGCGGGCTCCACCAGATGGAGGATGACGTGATCCCTTTGCTGCGGAAGATGGGGCTGCGCAAGTGACGCAGCCCGCGTGCCAACCGCTGGAGAGACGATGGTGAAAGACATGTGCTCGCCCCTGCTGTGGACCGTACTGCTCGCACTGCTGTTGGGCGCCTGCAGCGGTGGACCAGCAGCGCCCAGCACCCTGCTCCCGACCGCCGGCACCGGTGGCGGGGCCACCGGACCGGCCACGGCACTGCCCACAGTGCACCTGAAGGTGGGGACGATCCGGATCATTGCCGACGCAGGCATGTACATCGCTCAAGAGCGAGGCTATTTCAAAGAGCAGGGACTCGAGATAGAGTTCGTCGACTTCGTCACGGCGGCAGAGGCGATCGCGCCCCTCGGCGCGGGCCAGTTAGACATCGCCGTGGGGGCCGTGGGCGCGGGGCTCTTCAACGCTGTAGGCCGCGGGATCGACATCAAGCTCGTGGCTGATAAGGCCGCCACCAGCCCGGATCCACACAATGGGTTCAGTTCTTCGCTCGCGCTGGCGATTCCAAAGGAGTATGCTGAGGGTCAGGTGATCACCGACTACCGGGATCTACGGGGTAAAATACTGGCTCTCCCATCGCGGGGGACGACGAGCCACGTCTTGATCGACCGCGCGCTGCAGAAGGGTGGGCTCACACTCGCTGATATCGAGATCAAGGAGATGAGTTTCCCAGACATGAATGCTGCATTGGTCAACAAAGGAATCGATGTGGCCTTGCAGATCGAGCCACTGCTCAGCATGGGAGAGGCACAGGGAGTCCTGGTGCGCTGGAAACGCGCCGAGGAGATCTACCCAGGCCAGCAGGTAGCGGCCATCATCTACGGCCCGCGGATCGCAGCGATCGGCCAAAACGTGGGCAATCGCTTCATGGTAGCGTATATCAAGGGACTGCGCGACTACAACGACGCGTTTGGGCCCCGACGCAAGGACCGTGCAGCGGTGGTATCGATCCTAACGCAGTACACCAACGTCAAGGAACCGGCACTCTATGATCGAATGACCTTCGATTACATGAATCCGGACGGCTACATCAACGCCGAAGCGCTGGCGGCCGATTTGGATTGGTTCGTTGCCAACGGCTATCTGCGCGAGAGACCCGATCTTCGAATGGTCGTAGACAACCGCTACGTCGATTATGCGTTACAGCAACTGGGTAGATACCAGCCCTAGCGAGCATAACGGCGGGGCTTCCTGGGAGACATATGGCTGTACCTGAACAGGTTGACCTCGTAATCCGCAATGGTCTGGTCATTACTTTGAATCCAATGCGTACAATTTTAACGAACGCTAGCATTGCTGTCCAGGCTGGACGCATCGTGGCGGTGGGGAAGACCGCGGAACTCGATGCACGCTATCGCGGTAGGGAGACGCTTGACGCCACTGATAAGATCGTGATGCCTGGGCTGATCGATGCGCACCTCCATACCAATGAGGGCCCGCGCGGCTTTGTGCCCGATGATATCCCCGCCATGCCCTGGATCCGTGAGTGGATCCGTCCTATCTTCGCAGCGCTGGATCCAGACGATGAGTATCTATTGTCGCTGCTCGTGCTCTGTGAGGCGCTGAAGACAGGCACTACGATGTTCTGTGAAGGTGGGACGATCAAGTATCCGGAGAGCATTGCTGCTGCGGTGCAAGAAACCGGGATCCGGGCGAATATCGGTCGATGGACATGGGATGCGGTCACGGAGCCGCGGCAGTTCTATCGGACGCCCGAACAGGCCCTGCATGCATACGAGGATCTCATTCGGGAGTTCCATGGAGCTGCCGACGGGCGTATTAGTGTGTGGGTGCATCTCGCAGGAGCTGGCGCAGTGAGTGATACGCTGCTTGTCGGGGCTAAGCAGCTAGCGGATCGGCATGGGATCGGGATCAGTATGCATCAATCACTCACTGAGGAGGAGGTTGCGCTGTTCGTGGCACGGCACGGTCGGCGCCCCATGGAGCATTTCGAGGCGCTCGGCGTTTTGGATCGTAATACACGTTTCATTCACATGGTGGCGCTAAGTGACCACGAGGTGGATTTGATCAAACGTTACGATGTTAAAGTTGTTCATTGTGTAATGACGGCCATGAAGCTGGGCTATGGCGCAACGGCGATAGGGAAGTTTCCGGAAATGATCGAGCGCGGTGTCACCGTTGCGCTCGGATGTGACGGTGCGAATTGTTCGAATACGTTCGATATGTTTAGAGCCATGTTTTGTGTCGCTGGGGTGCACAAGGACAGCCGTAGGGATGTTAGATGTATTGCTGCCGAGACTGCCCTAGAGATGGCTACAATTAATGGAGCCAAGTCGCTATTGATGGACCATATGATCGGATCTCTTGAGGTTGGGAAGTGTGCGGATATTGTTTTATGTGATCGAAAGCAGCTGCAATGGTTGCCGATCGCTAACGTGATAAATAATCTGGTCTATTCAGCTGACGGCCGGAGTGTAGATACGGTGATCGTGGACGGGCGTATTGTGGTGAGGAACGGGCGTGTCGTTACCGTCGACGAGGAAGCATTGTATGACCGCGTGAGTCGTGTTGATTGGGTGGCGCTGATGCGCGAGCGTGCCGGCCTGCCTCTCCGCTGCCGGTGGCCAGTGGTTTGAGCGGCCTGCAGCTGCCGAGAATGGGGCAGGGGCGCTCCGCACCGCACTATTTCGAGAGGGGTTCGTGTGAGACTACTCGCTATCTGTGGGAGTGTCGCGCCGAGTCGTCGCACCCGCACGCTGTTGGAGCTGGCCCTTGCTGCCGCGCGCAGTGCGGGCGCGGATGTCGAGACGGCTCTCCTAGATCTGCATGATACGTCGCTCGAGCTGTGCGACGGCCGCCCGCTAGAGGCGTATAGCCCTGTTACCCAGGCAGCGGTCCAGCAGGTGATAGCGGCCGATGCCTTTCTCATCGGTACCCCGATCTACCGGGCTGCCTATACAGGAGCGCTCAAGAACCTGTTCGATCTCACCCCGCGAGAGCAGCTCGTGGGCAAGGTGGCGGGCTTGCTGGCTACGGGAGCCAGCGAGCACCACTTCCTGGCCTTGGAGCACGAGCTGCGCCCCCTGCTCTCTTTCTTCCGCTGTCACACTGTGCCTGGCGTCGTCTATGCGGCGCCGCGGCACTTCAACGCCGATGGCTCGCCCGGCGAGGCGCTCGCCGCCGCGGTGCGGCTGCTGGCCGAGGACACTGTGGCTTTGTGCCGGGCGATCGGAGGCCGCGCCGCTGGTCCAGACCTCCTGCTGTGAGCGGGTGGCTGGCACGGGGAGGCCGCGCGCTCACCCCTCCCGGGCGGAGCGGCCGCCGAGAACGGCGCCGAGCGTGCCGAGGCCGGCGACCCAGGCCAGGAGGAGCAGGGCGCCCAGGGCAACGAGGCCAGGTGAGGCGCCAGGGAGGAACTGCGGGTTGGCGAGATGCACTCCGAGTGCGATGGCGAGGGGAATGACCGCCAGGCCGCCCATGACCAGCCCGATCAGTACGCCCTGGCGGGGCTGCGCCCGGACCCGAGCGCCGGCCACGTAGCCCCCAATCGCTGGTCCGAGCGGGCCGGAGCAGAAGTGGATGATCGGGGGCAGTAAACAGAGCAGGCTGACGCCGAAGCCAAGCCCGCCGGCCACGATTATCGCGCGCCAGCTCGGCGGGGGCGGCGGCCCTGGATGCTCCGTCGCGGTCGTCTTCGCTCGCCTCCTCTCCGCTGGTGCCGAGGGGTGGTCGCGCGGGCACTGGGGACAGCTGCACCCTTCCAGTTTATCCTTAAATAAATCCCGGTTGCTCCTGGGCCCGCGGGCCGTTCAGCCATCCCGGCGTCGCCGAACGGGATAGATAGCGCGGAGAACGGCCCGCGCCCTAGAGGGCTAGCTTGTCTTGCCCCCGCGTGGTAAGAGAGCGGTACAGTTTGCCGCTGGGGGAGAACGCCATGGTCGCCGCCCGTAGCCACCGTTACGCTGTCCTGCTCGCGGGGCTCTCGCTCCTCGCGGTGTTGGCCTGTGGGAGCCCGCCGCCGGGCGCAGGAGAGACGGCCGGCACGCCGCCTACCGGGGCGCCTCCTGCGCCGCCAGAGGCATCCGCCGCCCCCATCAAGGTGCGGATGAGCCAGCCGGTCGACGCCCTGTCGTTCACCAGCGTCTACGTGGCGCGACACCATGGCTACTTCGCCGACGAGGGGCTGGAGGTCGAGATCTTCACCACCGGTGGAGGCGGGCCGGATACGCAGGTCCTCATCGCGGGCGATGTGCAGTTCAACATCACCGCGCCGTCCCAGCTCATCACCGCCTACCAGGAGGGGGCGCCGCTGCTGGGAGTGGTGAGCATCCTCAACCGGGTGGTGGTGAACGCGGTGATGCATCGCGAGGTAGCCCAGGCTCGGGGAATCGGCCCGACCACGCCGCTGCGCGACAAGCTGGCCGCGCTGCGCGGCCTGACCGTGGGAGCCACCCGGCCGGGCGCACTCACCTACCAGCTCGCGCTCTACTTTATCCGCAAGGCCGGTCTCACCCCCGGGGACGACGTGGGACTGCTGGGCGTGGGCTCGGGAACAGCGATGATCGCCGCGCTCGAGCAGCGCAAGGTGGACGTGATCTTCAACTCGCCGCCCGAGCCGCAGGAGGCGATTCGTCAGGGCATCGGCGTGATGTTCATCGACAACACGGCCGGCGAGGATCCGGACCTGGCGGACTTCCTCCAGCAGGTGCTGCTCGTGCGGGCCGACTACGCTCGCGAGCACCCCGAGATCGTCCGCCGGATGGTCCGCGCGCTGGTGCGCGCCAACCGCTGGGTAAACGAGCATTCGGCGGAGGAGCTGGCAAGCCTCCTGCGGGAGTACTTCAGCCAGATGCCCGAGGAAACGCTGCTGGAGTCGGTGCGGGCCGTGCGCGCCGCTGTGCCGCCAGACGGACGCATGACCGAGCGCGGGCTGCTGATCAACTATGACATGATGGAGCTGGCCGGGACCCTCAAAGGGCGTCCTCCCTGGACCGCACTGCTCACCAACGAGTACCTCCCCCAGTAGGACGGTTGGCTTCTGCTGTGGCCCGCGCGGCAGGGGGGTGCGGCTGCGTAGAGGCGGGGAGCGGCGCCTGGGGCGTTGCGCGGCGCTGCTCGCTCCGGCGAGGCGGGCTGAAACGCGCGGCGCACGGCCACGTTTAATTAGAAGGGGCGCCGCATGTGGCGCCCGGAGGAGCGATGCGCCCGAACGCTCTCATCGCGCTGATGGTCGCGGCCATGCCTCTGCTGCCGGCGGCGCCGGCGGCGGCGCAGGCCGGGCCTACCGATACCACGACAAGCCCGCGGCCCGAGTGTCAGACCGCGCAGCTTCTGTTCCAGCGGCTTGTGCCGCGCGAGCGCCAGGAGGGCGGGCTCGCGCCCACGGGCTGGGCGCTGCCGCCCTACCCCTGGGTAGCGGGGTTCCTGCCCTATCCGTACCCCTACGTGCCCACGGGCTGGCGACGCCCCCCCAGTGCGCCAGAGGCTGCGCTGGCGCGGGCGCTCCGGCAGCTCGTGGAGTTCGCCTGCGCGCCAGCCGTGGATACGCAGCTAGCGCAGCAGTACGCCGACCTAGTCAACTTACTCGGCTACCTCCAGGGCGATGTGGCAGACGCGCTCGAGCAACCGGCGCGCGAGATCCTGGCCTCAGCCGAGTCGCCGCGCGTGCGCGAGCTCGCTGCGGCGATCCTTGCTGCCATCGCCACGCTGCGGCGCGGCGGACCGCCGTAGGGCGTTTGCCCGCGGCCTTAGCTGCCGCCGCGGCGGAAGCGTTCCCAGGCTGCGATGCCCGCATCGATAGCCTGGTCGTCCTCGCCCGGGCCCAGCCCGGCGGCGCCGACGGCCCCGACGAGCCGCCCCTCGGCCAGCAGGGGCGCGCCGCCCGGGACCAGGTAGACCTGGCCGGGGAACATGTTCAGGATGCCAAAGTAGCGGTCGGGGCGCTCGGTGAGCAGCGGCACCGCCTCGGCGGTTCGCCGTCGCGTGTGGACAGCGCCGAGCGCCTTGCCGGTGGCGAGCCGCTCCATCTGAAGCGCAGCGCCGTCCATCCGATCGGCCGAGATGAGCTGCGCGCTCGCGTCGACTACGACGACGGCGGCGCGCCCGTTGAGCTCCCGCGCCCGGGCGATGCTCGCCTCGATGATGATCCGTGCCTCCTGCAGGGTGAGCGACACCGGCACGGTTACTGGCGGGGGCTGTGCCGCGCTGGTGGCGTCGCTGGGGGCGGTGCCCAGCGGTGCCGCGGCACCGCCGCGCGCGGTGAGCAGGACGAGCACCAGCGTCAGTAAGACCGTTTGGATGCCCGCGACGAGCAGCCAGCTCCAGAGGAGAACCCGCGTGTTCATCGTTGCCCCTCCCCGGACAGCAGTGTGATGCTGCCATCCTAGCACGCTGCAGTGCCCCGCGAGCGCTCAGAGAGCGGCGTTTTCCTCGCGGTGCTCGACCAATGGTGGAGAGGGGGCGCTGGGCAGGGGCCTGAGGGGGCGACATAATAGAAACAGCGTGGCCGGCTCCGCGGAGCCGGTACGGGTGTGCGCCCGCAACAGGAGGGAAGCAGCATGTCGGACCAGCCCATCACCCCCGAGGCACTCCCGCCCGTCGCGCGACACCGTATCTCCCGCCGCCGGCTGCTCCAGGCCGGCGCCGCTACCGCGGTCGTGCTGGCAGAGGCTCAGGCATCGCCCCTGCGCACCGCCGCCGCGCCTGCAGCGCAAGAGCCACTGGTTTCCGAGAAGCCAGGCTCCACGAACATCGTGCATTCGCGTACGCCCCCTCTTGAGGAGACCCGCGTCGAGGAGCTGGAGGGGCTCCTCACCCCCACGCGCAACTTCTTCATCCGTAACCACTTCGCCACGCCGCAGCTCGATCCCCAGACCTGGCGGTTGCGGGTTGAGGGGCATGTGGAGGCGCCGTTCGAGCTCACGTACGAGGAGCTGCGCAACCTGCCCGAGCAGAAGAGCGTGATCGCGTTCCTGGAGTGTGCCGGCAATGGCCGAAGGCGGTTCGACCCGCCGGCCGAGGGGACGCCCTGGCTCCACGGCGCGGCCGGCACGGCGGAGTGGACTGGTGTTCCGGTGGCGGTGCTGCTCGAGCGTGCCCGGGTGCGGCCGGGCGCCGTGGATCTCGTCGCCGAGGGAGGCGACAGCGGGCGGGTGACCCGCGGCCTGCCCCTCTCGGTCGCGCTCCGGCCCGATACCCTCGTGGTCTGGGCGATGAACGGAGAGCCGTTGCTGCCTTCGCACGGGGCGCCCGTGCGCCTGTTCGTGCCCGGCTGGGTGGGGGTGGCGTCGATCAAGTGGCTCGTGCGCCTGGCGGTGATCGACCGGCCGTTCGACGGTGTCTACAACACTACCCGCTACGTCTACCTGGACCGGCCCAGCGGGCGGCCGACCGAGCCGGCGACTGTGCAGCCGGTGAAGTCGTATATCAACCGGCCAACGCCCGACGCCGTGCTGGATCGGGGCTCCCACCTGATCACCGGCTACGCCTGGTCGGGCTACGGCCCCATCGCGCGCGTGGAGGTCAGCACCGACGGAGGCGAGACCTGGGCAGAGGCGCAGCTGCTCGAACCGCGCCTGCCGCTGGCCTGGGTGCGCTTCGCTTACCGCTGGGAGCCGCCCGCTCCCGGCACCTACGTGCTCGCCTCGCGGGCCACCGACGAGCAGGGGAACGTGCAGCCCGAAACGGTGGAGTGGAACCGCCAGGGCTACCACATGAACGCGATCTACCGGCTCACGGTGGTGGTGACCTGAGGTACGGCGCGGGCTGTCTGCCCATCAGGACGATTAGGGGTAGGAGATAGCAGAGATGCGGCGCTACAAGGGGCGCTGACGGCCAGCTACGCCTCGTGCCGCCGCAGCCACTCGATCACCTCCCGGATCCGCTGGCGCGCCAGCCGCCGCGCTGTGAGCGCCTGCTCGAGCGCCTCGCGGCTCCGCCGGATCACGTCCGCTTGGATCGCCGCTCCCCACGCCCGCTCCGCCTGGAGCGCCGCACACGGCTCCGCGCCGGCGGGCGTGGCAACGCCTGAAGTATCTGGCGTTGCCACGCCTGAAGTATCTGGCGTTGCCACGCCTGAAGTATCTGGCGCTGCCGCGCCGGAAGTCTCTGGCGCTGCCACGCCGGAAGTCGCTGGCGCTGCCACGCCGGAAGGCTCGGGCGGCGCAACGCCGGAAGGCTCGGCCGCCGCGTACTGCGGCGGCCGCCGCGCCTCGAACAGCCGCTCCTGCCACCACGCCCCGGTGATGTCCGTCTCCCCCACGCTCCCGCGCGCCCCATTCGCGTCGAGCATCCGCCCGCCCAGCAGCGCGAAGCCCACATGCCCCGCCCGCTCGCCCGGGTTCTCGCCCCCCGTCCGCTCGAAGAACAGCAAGTCCCCGCGCTGCACCGCCGCGTTGTCCCAGGCCGGCTCGGCTGTCACCAGCGTGCAGGCCAGCCGGAGCTGCTCCGCGGTGCGCACCCCGGCCGGGAACGGCACCCCGGCGTCGGCGAACGCCCGCAGCACGAACAGCGAGCAATCGAGCTGGCCCGGGCCGGGCGGGGCCACGCCTGAAGTATCTGGCGTTGCCCCGTACGGCGTGCCCGCCAGCGCGTACGCCGCCTGCAGCACCCGCGCCCGCACGTCCGCCGGCGCCGCGGCCGGCACTAGCTGACGGTACGCCGCCCGGTAGCGCGCCCACGCCGCCGAGGCCGGGTCGTCCCAGCCCCGCGGCCGCTCGACCACCAGCGCCGCCCGCACCACGAGCTCCTCGCCCGTGTAGCCCTGCGCCCGCAGCCGGTCGCGCGCGGCGCGGAAGTGGGGCACCACCAGGGGGTAGACCACGTCGGGATCCTGCCGCGCCGCCACGCTCAGCCCCGCCCCCAGCCCCTGGTCGTGCAGCTGGAAGGGGCCCACGCTGTGGGGGTGGCCGTCCACCGGGTCGACATCGCCCTGCGCGTCGAACCGCCCGCCCGACTCGGCCAGCACCGCCGTCGCCACGATGGCCTGCAGCTCCGGATCCGGGCCCACGTAGCGCTCCAGATACCCCGCATGCGGCGCCATGGCGCCGGTCAGGTGCATGCGTCCTCCTCGGTGGCACGGGGCGCGAGCCCTGGCACGACAAGATGCCCAAGCCCTCCTGCAGGGCATCTTGTCGATGGCACGGGGCGCACCGTGTGGTGTCACCTCTGACCACTACCGGCGCCGCTCGCGCGTCCGGGTGGGCGCGCCGGGCGCCTCCCGGGCACCTAATCTCGGGATCGCGGGGCGCGACCGCGGGCCGAGGCTCCCGCGCCTCTTCCGCCGCCGGGGCAGCACGGGGTGGGCGAAGGGCGGTGACGGCCAGGGGAACGCCGGTCGGGGCTCACTCGAGCAGCGGCCGCACCGGCGTCACCCGAGTCCGCATGAACTCGCGTGGCCGGCAGAACTCCTCGATCTGGTCGTAGCTATCGGCCTCCACGATGAACCAGTAGGTGTGCTCCGGGCGACAGGTGTAGGCCGCCAGCACCTTGGCCGGCGCCCCGAGGAAGCGCTCCTCGACCATCTTCTGGTAGATCGGCCGCATCTCGACACAGCGCTCGGGATCGTGGGTCTCGGCAATGAGAAAGCGCATCGCTCACTCCTCCCCTCTGCACGGCCTCCCGTGCCCTCAGCATCGCGCCGGCCCGCCGGCCTGTCAACACAGCGCAGCGGT
>Ga0070739_10000855_pt1 | contig 51848 bp, 52 predicted proteins | sample Coa_R1_7_FD_66445 | JGI IMG/M metagenome (GOLD analysis project Ga0070739, IMG submission 66445) | Surface soil microbial communities from Centralia Pennsylvania, which are recovering from an underground coalmine fire - Coalmine... | ecosystem: Environmental > Terrestrial > Soil > Unclassified ...
TGGCACGGCTGCGTCCGCAGGTCTCGACCTGGACGACCCGGCCGCTGGCCCTCGTGCTGGTGGCGATAACCGGGGCCTGGCTCGGGACAACCAGCACCGCCCCCCACTGGTCGCCGGCCACCGCCCTGCCGTTGGCGCTGTGCGATGTGGCGACCCTGGTGGCTGCGGCCGCCTGCTGGTGGCGCCACCCCCTCCTGGTCGAGCTGACCTGGTTCTGGGGCCTGGCCGGCAGCCTGCAGTCGTTGGTCACCCCCGATGTGTCGGCTCGGTTCCCGAGTGCCGAGTTCGTGGAGTACGTGGTCGCCCACGCTGGGATCGTCACGGCCGCCCTCCTCCTGGTGGTGGGGCTCCGACTGGCTCCGCGCCCTCACGCGGCCGCAAGGGTCCTGGGCATAACGGCTGCGTACACCGCCGGCGTGGGGCTGGCCGACGCCCTCACCGGAGGGGACTACATGTACCTGCGCCAGCGCCCCTCCAGCTGGACGCTCCTGTCGGTCCTGGGTCCCTGGCCGTGGTACATCTTCGGCGCCGCCGGGGTGGCGGTCGTCCTGGTTGTCGCCCTCGACGCTCCCTTCTGGCGCTCGCGCCGGCGCGCCGGGCCACTTACCAGCCTCCCTTCCTGAGAGCGCCGCCCTTGCTACCTTCTCGCTTGATGGACATGGTGCGCCGGGTGGTCGTGTTCGACGCCGCCGACCTTGATGCCGAAAGCACCTTCTGGGCTGGCATCTTCGGCGGCCAGGTCTTTCGGGACGACGACTTTCACTGTGTCATCGATGCCGCCGGCAACTGGCACGTCGGGGTCCAGCTGGCTCCGGACCACATGCCCCCCGACTGGCCGGACGGCGCCCCTCAGCAGGTCCATCTCGACCTGCACGTCGAGGATCCCCGAGCGGCACACGAAGCAGCCATAGGGCTGGGCGCCAGGCTGCTCAAGGCCGGCGACCTCTCCTCCCCGGAGGGTCACCAGGTCTACGCCGACCCGGCGGGCCACCCGTTCTGCATTGGCTGGGGTCACCCTTCCCCCGCCGCGATCGCATCCTTTGTTGCCGAGAGGTTGAGCTCGGAGAGCGCCTGACGCTGATGCTCTCGGCGGCCAGCCGGCGAGGGGGCGCCCCATTGGAGGCGACCTGGCCGGCCATGGTGCCCAGTCAGGCTTACCGAGCCGAGCCGAGGTGGCGGGCGAGGAAGGAAACTGACGCCTCACGTTCGAATTGCGGGATGCCAACGTGGGGCCCAGGGTTGAGGTGCAGGGTCTTCTCCACCGACCCGAAGCTGTCCCAGAGGCGGAGTGCGTCGGCTACCGGATGGCCGCCGTCGTGGGCCTGGGCGAGGAACAACACCGGGATCCTGATCGTGCCGGCCAACTCCGGGGACCGCTTGTTCCCAGGGCCTGCGCTGGCGAGCCCGAAGACCGCACAGGTGAAGCGTGCGTCGCCCGCCACCAGCGGAAGCCCGACCCCGGTGCCCATGGAGACACCCCACCAACCTGTGGGTCCGTCGCCGACATCGGGCAGCTTCTCGAGGGCGTCGAGCACGTCGACCCAGTCCTCGACTGTCCGCAGGAAGATCGACGGATAGGTCCCCGTCGCCGTGCGGGCGCGCTGAATGGGTTCGCCCGTCTCGATGGCCCGCTGGCGCGCCCGTTCACGCTCCATCGCCGCTTCACGCCCGCGCTGGCGCTCCTCTTCGCTCACCCGGTCGCCGTGGCCCACGGCATCGATGGCCACGCAGGCGTAGGCGTGCTCGAGCACCAGAGCCCGCGCCATCGCCACGATGTTGCTGACCTTCTTGTGCTGGCTCCCCCCGTGGCCGAAGAGTACCTTGGGGCGCGTCCCGGTCGCCCCGGGCGGCGTCCATACCATGCCGGGCACGATCTCGCGTCCGGTGTCGAGCTCAAACCTTCGTGCCCGAACACCGTCCTTCACCTCGTCTTGTGTGATGTTCATCGATCGCAACCTCCGCACGGCGGCTCGGTCAGGGTCAGCCCGGTGACCTCCACATGACGGAAACAATCCTCGGGAGGGGGCTGCGGGTCCTCGAAGCGGTGGCGAGCGCCGGCGGGCCGGTACGGCTCTCGCAGATCGCGTCGCAGCTCGGAATGCAAAAGAGCTCGGTCCACCGCGTGCTGCGCTCTCTCATCGACGCCGGCTTCCTCATGCAGGATCCGGCAACGGATCTCTACTCGGCGACACTGAAGGTGTGGGAGCTGGGGTCGGCCGTGGTCGGCTCGCTGCCCATAAAGCGGGCGGCCACGACGGTGCTTCTCGAGTTGCAGCGACGGACGGGCGAGACCGTCTCCTTGTCGGTGCTGGACGGCGACGACGTCTTGTACCTCGACAAGATCATCTCGCCGCGGCCCATGGGGTTCACGACCCGTGTGGGCAGCCGGGTGCCTGCGCCCATGACCGTCGGCGGCCGAGCGATGCTGGCCTACGAGGACGACCCTGATGCCGTTGTGGCACGGGTGGCTCGACGCCTCGGCAAGGAGATTCTCGACCCGGCCAGGGCAATGGCCGATATCCGGCGGGCTCGCCAGGACGGATACCTCAAAGGCATCGGCCGCGCCGAACGAGGTGTGGTCGGCATCGCCGCCGCGGTTCCCGGGCCGGATGGCCGGGCCGCCGCCGGTCTGACTGTGTCGGCACCGGCGAAGCGGCTCGACGACAAGCGCGAGCAGGAGGTCATCGACGCCCTGGTAATGGCCGTCTCGGTCCTGGCCGAGGCCCTCGGCGGACGCTGAGGGCGCAGGGAGGGTTCTGGTCAATCCTCGCCTGGGCGCCGATCAGTGCAGATGCCGGGCGAAGAAGGCGGCGGAGGATTCACGCTCGAAGGTCGGTACCCCGACGTGGGGGCCCGGGTTGATGTGCATCGTCTTCTCCGCCGAGCCGAACGCTTCCCAGAGGGCCAGGCCGGCCGCCGGGGTCATGAGCTCGTCGTTGTACTGGAAGAGGAACAGCAGGGGAACGGTTATGGCCGCCACCTGCTCGCGAAATGCCGGGTCGGGGAGATAGGCGAAGAGTCCGAACACGGCCGCCGCGATCCGGGGCTCGTTGGCGACAAGGGGAATGCCGTAGCGGGCACCCATGGACACGCCCCAGTAGCCGTACGAAGTTCCCGCCAGGTCAGTGCCCTCGATCTCGTCGAGTAGCGCTCGCCACTCCCGCGACATCCGGGGGATCACTGCGTCCGGACCGACGCCGGGGCCAGAATCGTTCGGCCGCTCGGCGGAGGGCCGCGGGGTTCCGGGCGTCCGGGCCCCGGCCGTCTGCAGCCGGCGGAGCGTCTCCTCCTGCTGCCTCACCTGCTCCTCCGTGCGCCGATCCCCGTGGCCGGGCGCATCCAGAGCGATCGTCGCCCACCCACGGCGTCTGGCCATCGACGCCGCCATGGCGACGATGTTCGGCGCCTCCTTGGACTGGAAGCCGCCATGGCCCATGAGGATCGTCGGGGCCGCGCCGGAGCCCGCCTCGGGCGCCCAACGGATTCCTGGGACCTGTTGGCCTTCGACGGTGAGCTCGAATCGGAGCTCCGCCACCCCGTCGGTGATCTTCTCGCCAATGCGTTCCATTCGTCTCTCTCCTGTTGCGGTCCGCGTCTCGTGTCAGGCGCGGTGTAGGACCCGACCTGCCATCTGCTGGGTCGGGTAACGGGACATGGCGACTCGCTCTTCGGCGTGCGGATCGTCGATGGCCGCAGACTCGACGTCGAAGAGCATCACGGTGCGACGGTCGAGGTCGTAGGGAGCCCACGGTCCCACTTTGGGGTGGTTCGGATCCCCCGTGCGGGCGAATGCCAGCCACGACTCGGACATGGCATCGGCCAGGGCGGCTGTCTCCTCGCTGGGCGGCCCGACCATGTCAGGTGCTATCGCGACATTGTCGAACACGAAGGGAAGATCGAGCGAGTGGGGCGTGATCCGTCGCCCCCCCTCGACCGGCGTGCGCCACATGAGGCGGTAGGAGTAAACGGGGGCGCCGCCCTGCTGTGCCTTGCGCTCGGTCTGCAGCACGCTGTCGAGCCAGTACCCCCGGGCGGTGGCCAGGCTGAAGAAGACCTCGGACGGGCTGGCGCCCGGCGACGAGCGGCGCACGACGTCGACGAGGGCCGCTATGTCTGCCTCGGGGAAGTAGCGGGCCAATCTCGTCGGCAGGTCCGCCTCGGTCAGCTCGAAGGACGAGGGGTCGGCCGATCCGACCTGGTTGGACAGCTCGGTGCGGCAGGTGCCGACCATGAGGGGGACCTCCCTGCTCAGCTCCGGCGCCTCCGGATCCCACGGATGACTGCTGAAGACGACGTCGTCGAGGGTGGGGGAGAACCGGCCCCGGACGGTGCGGTTGGCCTCGACCAGCGCGTCCATGGGTACCTCTTGCAGCCGGCGGATTTGACCGGAGGGGATGTCGAGCAACTTGAGCACGGCGTCCGTCATGGCCTGGGCGCGCTCGCGCTCGACAAGGCGCAGATGAGACCCGCTCTGGACAATCGCCCGGTGGAACAGGCCCCGGGCCGCGGCCGCGCCCATCGATATGCTCACCTTCCGCCCGCCGCCAGACTGCCCGTAGATGGTCACGTTGCCCGGGTCCCCACCGAAGCCGGCGATGTTGTCGCGCACCCAGGACAGGGCGGCCACGATGTCGAGATAGCCGGCGTTGCCGGAGCCGGCGAACTCCTCCCCGCCCACATCGGCCAGATGGAGGTGGCCGAACAGGTTGAGGCGGTGGTTTACCGTGACTACGACGACGTCTCCCCGCCGGGCGACATTGCGGCCGTCGTACAGAGCCATGGAGCCGGTGCCGGCCTCGAACCCGCCTCCATGCAGCCAGACCATCACGGGTCGGCGCGCCGCATCACACCCGGGTGTCCACACGTTGAGCACCAGACAGTCCTCGCCGAGGGCGGGGCGGTTGCCCTTGGTGCCTCCGAGGGCGAGGCGGCTGAAGGTCTGCGGCGCCGTCTCGCCGTACTCGACAGTGTCCAGCACACCGGTCCATCGGGCGACCGGCTGCGGTGGGCGGAAGCGGTTCGCCCCGGCCGTGGGGGCGCCGTAGCGGATGCCCCGGAAGATTCGGATGCCGTCGACCTCAAGGCCCTGCACGGCGCCGTCGGCCGTGCCGACGACCTCCGAACGACTCCTGTTCCTATCCGTCGTGGTAGCCGCGCTCGTATCGGTCACCGGGTCCCCCTCGATCCCACAGCCGTCCCAGCTTGCTGTGACATATGGCGTTCCGCTCAGCGGAACACCGTTCTGCCGTACTAGTTTGGCCGTTGGCCACCCCCGAGGCAAGGAGTGGGACGCTTGGGCCGGACACGGGTCGTCTCCGACTACATCGCCGGGGCTGCGACGACTCCGTTGAGCGCTGCCACGGTCGAGCTGGGGCGGCTCCACCTGCTGGACACCCTGGCGTCCGTCGTGGCCTGCCGGGACCTCGACGCCGCCCGGGTGGCGGCTCGTTTCGTCGAGCTGCGCTCCCCCACCCAGCAGGTCGGCGGGGGCAGCGCCACCATCCTGGGGACCCGCCAACTGGTACCGCTCGTCGATGCGGCCTTCGCCGGCGCCATGACCGCCCACGCCGCTGAGATCAACGACTTCATCCCATCCGTGTTCGTCCAACCGGGCCCGGCCGTCGTCGCTACTGCTCTCGCCGTGGGCGAGCACGTGGGTGCCAGCGGACGGGAGGTCCTCGGTGCCCTGGTCGCCGGTTACGAGCTGGCGGCCCGGGTCCCTCGGGCGCTCGGGGGGGCCAACCTGCGGCGCGCCGGCATCGCCAGCCACGGGGTAGGCGCCTGTTTCGGGGCCGCCACGGCCGCGGCCGCGCTGTGGCCGCTGTCTCCGGAACGAGTCGCCGACCTCCTGAGCCTGACGGCCCAGCAGGCCGCCGGTTCGTGGCAATGGCTGCTCGATGTCGAGCATGTGGAGAAGGCGTTCGTCTTCGCCGGAATGGGCGCACGCAACGGGCTCGAGGCGGTGCTGCTCGTGGAGGCCGGCTACCGAGGCGTACCCGACGCTCTCGACCGGCCCGGAACGTGGTTCACCGGGTCGTCCGGCGACGACCGTGGACACGGGGATCTCGATGAACTCGTCCGAGACCTTGGCGACCAAAGCGTGCTAACGGATACCGCTTTCAAGCGGTATCCGGTCGGCGGCCCCGCTCAACCGGCGGTGGAGGCGCTGCTCCACCTGCGGCGCTCCTCCCTGCCATCGGCAGATGACGTAGAACGGATCCGCATCGCCATGCCCGGTCGCTTCGAGGCGTTCCGCGACGCCGCCATGCCGGCGCTCAACCTCCGCTATTTGGCGTCGATAATCGTGCTGGACGGGACGTTGGACTTCGTCGCCGCGCAGTCCCGCCAGCGGATGCGCGAGGATCCAGCGGTGCTCGAGCTGATGGCCCGCGTGGAGGTCAGCCACGACGAGGCTCAGGAGTCGGCCCCTGGCGAGCCGCGTGCCGAGTCCGCCCGCGTCACGGTCCAACGGCGTGATGGCTCGGCGCTCGAGCATTTCGTGCCGCACGTGCTCGGGTTCCCGTCCCATCCGATGACGGCGGCTGACGTGGAGGCTAAGGCGCTCGAACTGACGGTCCCGCACCTGGGCGCGGCCCGGGCGCATGCTCTCGTGCAGGCCAGCAGCGCTCTCGACTCCGTCACCTCGGCCGACCTCGTCGCCCTGATCGCAGACAGGTAGTGGCAGCGAGGCGGGCGCCCATCCGGCTTTGCTTCCCTGCCCCTGAGGACGGCCGGCTGGGGGGCGCGGGGAGCGCGGGACGACGGTCCAAGGCCGCCATGCCGCTCGCCATCAGGTCCGGGACGAGGCGAACCCGCCGCAGCTAAGCCGCTGGCGGCTGGGGCGGTCCTGCCGCCTCCGGGCAGCGCCCGGTACCCTTCCGGAGCGAGACGGTGCCCATGCCTGAGCTGTTGATCGCCTCCAACCCCGATCCCGAATCGAGCCTGGCCTACCTGGTGCGGGTGCCCCTGGGCGAGGGCATAGTCCTGCGCACCTCGGGCACCTGGCCCCGCACCAAGGCGCTGTACTGCTATCCGGTGGCGGCGGCCGAGTGGCCGGCGCAGGCCGACATCATCGAGCGGATCCCGCTCCGGTCCTGTGTCCGTCGGGGCGCCGCCATCGACCTGGTCGCCAAGCGGTCGAGGGAGAACCGGTCCCAGCTGGTCTTCACCACCGCTCGCGGCCGCGACGCCGTGTTCTGGCAGTCGCCCCGAACCCGGCGACAGGCGCGGCCCCGGGTCACCACACCCGGCGCCCGGGCCGCCGGCATCGCTGAGCTCGAGGTGATCGTCGACAGCTACGAGCGCTATGCGTACCGCTTCGGCTCCAAGCAGGTCCGGACGGTCACTCGGGCGCTGCCCTGCGGCGACTACGGCGTGGTCGCGGACGGCCGCCTGGTGGCGGCGGTGGAGCGCAAGTCCCTGGCCGACCTCACCTCGAGCCTGGTGAGCGGTCGGCTGCGCTACGCCCTCGGTGAGCTGGCGGCGCTTCCCAGGGCGGCGGTGGTCGTCGAGGACCGCTACTCGGAGCTGTTCAAGTCCGAGTACGTCCGCCCTGCCCTCATCGCCGACGGCCTGGCCGAGTGCCAGGTTCGCTGGCCCGAGGTTCCCATCGTCTTCTGCGAGAACCGCCCGTTGGCGGAGGAGTGGACCTACCGCTACCTGGCCGCGGCCTACCAGTGGGCCACCACGGAGCAGGCCGCCGCCGAGCGGATAACCAGCGCGCCACCCCTGGTCGTCGCACCTCCGGCACCGGGGCCGTCGGCGGCCGAGGTGCGGGCCTGGGCGCGGGCCAGCGGCATCGCCGTCACCGATCGGGGCCGCCTGCCGGCCGAGGTCCAGGAGGCCTGGCGGGCCGCCCACGACCTCTGACGCCGCCAGGGCAGTCCGGTTCCGATCAGCTGCGGCGGACCCCGAGGCGCGCGGGCCCTCAACCTTCCTCCCGAGTGCGCCGGGGCGCCTTCTGCACCCTGCCGGCATGAATGCAACGGGTGCAGACGTCCATGCGGCGCGTGCCCCCGTTGACCAGGACCCGCACCCTCTGAATGTTTGGGTCGAAGCGGCGACTGGTCCTGGCCTTGATCCGGCGGTGCATCGCCCCCTTGCCCAGCCGGCTCACCCTCTTGCCGAAGCGCGGCCGCTTTCCGCAGATCTCGCAGACCGCCCCCATCAGGAGCCTGGGCCCGGACGGCGGGCAGCGCTGACAACAACTTCCATCTCGACGACCTCCTGAGAAGACATGACTGAGCAACCGAGCGGGTGGGCCGCTCGGTCGGTCGCGCGGTGGCGCTGGTACTCAGTCAGGAGGCGTCAGGCACACGTTCCCCTTGGTGCTGGGCGACGGCCCGACGCTACCGAGCCACCGCGGCCGGGTCCTGCGAATTTCGGGGCGGCGGTAGATGGGGCGTTCGGTGATGGTGCATCATCGTTCCGACGAGAGGGGAACCGGATGGACGTGCGCGACTACCTCGACTCCACGGGAAGGTCCGACCGGCTGAGCGGCGGATCACGGCGAATCCCGGTCCGGACCGATGCCGGCACCTTCGAGGTGTGGACCAAGCGGGTCGGGAACAACCCCGCCCTGAAGGTCCTCCTGCTCCACGGAGGTCCCGGCTGTACCCACGAGTACCTCGAGGCGTGTGACAGCTTCCTGCCGGCGGCTGGCATCGAGTACTACTACTACGACCAGCTCGGTTCGGGCTTCAGCGACCAACCGCAGGACCCCTCGCTGTGGGAGCTCGATCGCTTCGTCGACGAGGTCGACCAGGTCCGGGTGGCCCTGGGACTCGACCGGACCAACTTCGTCCTGTACGGACAGTCCTGGGGCGGCCTGCTGGCGATGGAGTACGCCCTGACCCATGCGGAGCACCTCAAGGGCCTGGTGATCTCCAACATGATGGCGAGCTGCCCGGCGTACAGCGCCTACGCCGAACAGGTCTTGATGCCGCAGATGGACCAGCGGATTCTGGCCGAGGTGAAGAAGCTGGAGGCCGAAGGCGACATCGACAACCCGCGGTACATGGAGCTCCTGATCCCTCACTACTACGAGCACCACACGCTTCGGATGCCTCAGGCCCAATGGCCCGATCCAGTGCAGCGCGCCTTCGCCCACATCAACCCGGAGATCTATGTCCCCATGCAGGGCCCGTCCGAGCTGGGCATGAGCGCCGATGCCAAACTGTCGTCCTGGGACCGATTCGAGGATCTCGCATCCCTCGACGTGCCGACCCTGGTGATCGGCGCCCGCTACGACACCATGGATCCGGCGTACATGGAGAAGATGGCGGACCGCCTGCCGCGTGGGACCTATCTTCACTGCCCCGAGGGAAGCCATCTGGCCATGTACGACGATCAGGAGACCTACTTCGCCGGCCTGGTCGACTTCCTTCATACGCTTTAGGGGTGAGATGAGCGAGACGCTCCTCGTCCTGTTCCGGGACAAGACCTGGGCCACCCTGGCGCTGATCGAGTTCTGCCGTGGGCTCGGCCCCGGGGTTCTGGACGCCACCACGCCCGGCACCTACGGGACGATCCGCTCGACACTCCGGCACCTGGTCGACTCCGAACAGGGCTATCTGGAGCTGGCGTCGGGCGAGAGCATGGGCGACCGCCTGGCGCCGGGTGAGAACTCGCTCGATGAGCTGGCGGCCCGCATGGAGCGTTTCGCCCTGGCGTGGGAGCGGTTGCTCGCCCAGCCGGAAGCGGCCGGCCGCGAGGTCGTCTCGTCGGACGGGTGGCGAATGGTGGTGGCGGTGCCCATGGCGGAGGCCATCCACCACTCCGACGACCATCGCGGCCACGTCATGTCGATCCTGGGCGCCCACGGCTTCGAGCCGCCCGAGCCCAACGGCCTCGACGTGTGGGGCTACGCCATCGAGGCTGGGCTGATGACACCGGTCGACCAGGCCTGACGAATCCCCTGCCCGGGGCTCCGGACCGCCATAGGCTGGCGACGGCCGGCCACGGGGCCGGAGGAAGACCCTGGGGGCGACCATGACGACCCTGCCGGATCGGCCCAACACGGCGCTGCTGGTGATCGACGTCCAGAACGACGTGGTCGCTCGCTCCCACAACCGCGACGAGGTGATCGCCAACATCAACACCCTGATCGGGAAGGCAAGGGCCGAGGCCGTGCCGGTGGTATGGGTCCAGCACTCCGACGCCGGGCTTCCGCGGGGGAGCGACGGCTGGAAATACGTCGGCGAGCTGCTCCGTCTGGACGACGAGCCGCTGGTGGAGAAGAACTACGGCGACTCGTTCGAGGCGACCGACCTGGAACAGGTGCTGGCCCAGCGCAGGGTCGGCCGGGTGATCGTGACCGGCGCCCAGACCGACGCCTGCATCCGCTTCACGATCCATGGCGCCTTCGCCCGGGGATACGACGTGACTCTGGTGGGCGACGCCCACACCACCGAGGACCTCAGCGCCTACGGGGCGCCCTCGCCCCAGCAGGTCATAACCCACACCAACCTGTACTGGAGCCAGCAGAGCGCCCCCGGACGCTCAGGGGCGACCGTCGCCACCGCCGACGTGCGCTTCGACTCGGCGTAGGCGCTGCTCAGCCGCAGAGGGCCTCGCAGTCGTTGATCACGGCGGTGGCGATTCCGAGGAAGCGCCGCTCCTCGGGGCTACCGGGGCGGTGTCGCACGGACCACTCGACCTGGCGGAGCACCAGGTGGCACAGGTATACGACCGTCCAGTCCTCCCCGCTGGTGCGCAGGGCGGCCTCCCACAGGGCCGGGCGGGTGGCGGGCAGGTCGTAGGAGTAGAAGAGAAGGGTGGCCAGGTCGAAGCCCCGGTCGCCCTGGCCGGCACCGGCGAACGGGATGTTCCAGTCGACCACGCCGGTCAGGACCCCGTCCCCATGCAGGATGTTGGCCGGGTTCAGGTCGAAGTGCAGGACATCGCGGTCGTTGACCGGGCTGGACGCCCGGGCCAGGGCCAGGGTCATGAGCCGGTCGAGCAGCTCGGAGGTGTCCGGCCGGGACCGCATGGTCGAGTGCAGGCAGTAGCCCTCCCCCCCGCCGGCGATGGTGGCCACCAGCCACTGGGGCCATGGAGGCCGGGCCAGGTCACCCGCCCCGGCCTGCAGTTCGACCACCTCGAGCAGGCGGGGGAGCAGGGCGGAGAAGAGCCGGGGCTCCGGGGCCCGGCCGGGGCCGGTCTCGAGGAGTCGCCCGGGCAGCTGCTCCTGGACGGTGAAGACCACGCCGGGGCCCTCCCCGACGGCGACGATCCCCGGTACCGGATAGCCCCTCGCCCCCAGGGCGGCGACCTGCCGGGCCAGGCGGTGCTGGTTGTCCAGTACGCCGGTGCCGGCCGGCATCGTCTTGAGGACCAGGCCGGCCGAGCCGGCCCGGATGAAGAAGGTCGCCCTCGATTCGCCACGGGGCGTCGGACCGAGCCAATCGACCGCCTGGCCCAGCGCCCGCTGCACGGCGGCCCGAAGTTCGGGGGCGGGCGCCTGCTCCCGCCGACGGACTACCAATGAGTCGGCTTCACGCCCGTAGGGCCCCGGGCCGCAGCACGTACTCCCAGCCCTCCTGCCACTCGAACTCCTCCCGCAGTAGGTCGACCAGGTCGCGCCCCCCGAGGAAGTGGTCGAGGCCGAAGCGGGTGGCGAGGTGCCCGACCACCAGGACCCGAGCGCCGCTCCATCGCAAGGGCAGGTCGGCGAGGAAGCGACCCATCCGAGCCACGGCCTGGGCCCAGCTCTCGCCGCCCGGATAGGCCTGGTCAAGATAGGCCTGTCGGGTGTCGTGCACGACGGAGCGCTCGGCCCCATTGAGGCTCCCGTAGTCACACTCGCGCAGCCTCCAATCCTTGAGCACGGGGATGCCGCTTCCGCCCAGGGCTATCTCCACCGTCTCGACCGCACGGTCCAGGTCCGAAACGAAGACGGCGGCCAGCCCGTCCTCGCGCCGGCGCTCGCCCAGGCGGACCGCGGTCTCCCGCCCGGCGGCGGACAGCCGGCCTGGCAGCCATCCGGTGGCCACCCCGGTCTCGTTGTCCTCGGTGATGGCGTGCGTCTCGTAGACGATCGTGATGTCCGACCCGGCGGCGGTGCTGGTCATCGGCAGACCAGGCACCCGCTGTGAGTGTCCACCACGAAGGCCCCGGCCCGTCCCAGCTCGGCCTCCACGTAATCGGTCACGAAGCCGGCGAGGTCCTCCATCGACAGCTCGCCCGACTGCACGAGGCCCATGCTGCCGACGTAGTCCAGGACTGGGCCGACCGCGTCGAGCTCCAGGCGGGCCCGCACCTCGTGCCGCTCGATCCGGGCGAAGGCGCTCGAGAGCAGGGCGACGCCCTCGTCGAGGCGGAGCCCGGAGAGCGGGGCCGTACGCTGCGTCACCCCGCCGGCGGGCGCGAGCATGGCGTCGAGCTGTCGCAGGTGATCCCGTCCGTTAAGGACCACCAGGACGCGCCCGCCGTCGCGCACCACGCGGCGCAGCTCCGCCACCGCGGCCCGAGGATCGGGGACGTGGTACAGCATGTGCATGGCCAGGGCCACATCTGCCTGGCCTGCTGTCAGTGGGAGGCTGGCGGCGTCGCCGACCACTGCCTCCACCACGGGCGCCGCCTGCCTCACCGCCCGGACCATCCCCTCGGAGAGATCCACACCGATCAGAGAACCGTCGTGGCCACGACGGCGCAGGACGGCCAGGTAGGCACCGTTGCCGCAGCCGACGTCAACCACCGTCTCGACGCCCCTAATGCCGGCCAGATCGAGCGCCCAGGCGGGAAGGTCGATGCGGGGCCGTTGGAAGGCATAGATGGACTGCCTGGCGACGAGGTTTCCGGGGTCGGCGTACTGGACGGTGCGCAGGTAGCTGCGGTCGGTCCACTCTCCGTCGATCCGGCCCGCCTTCCCCATTAGATCGATGTTAGGGCCGAAGGCTCAGCTTCCTCCCATCGCCCGGCGTATGGCCGCGATCCGACCGTCGACCGTGTCCTGCGGATGGGCCAGGCTGGCCTCCTCGAGAGCATCGAGGTCGGTGGGGCATGACACGACAACAGGAGTGTCGGGATGACCCTTCCGTCCTTCGGCCAGGATGTGACGGCAGGCCGCCTGCTCCAGGGGCAGGCCGCAGACGACCACGTCAGCCGCGTCCCACAGCTCGCACTGGCCTTCGACGAGGTACGGGCAGGCGTCGACCTGGTCGCCCACGGGACCCGTGCACACGGCTACCTCGAAGCCGGCGCTGCGGTAGCGCCCGAAGTCGCCGAACCATGCCACGGCCGGGTCCTCGATGAGCACCTTGATCCGCCCGTGATCCCCCCGCTTCCACTCGGCGGTTCGCCGCTGGTCCATCGCTGCGCTCCAACGGGTGTCTAGGTATGGAGCCGGTCCATCCGGTCCGCTGGCTAGAGGATGCGGTGCCGTGGACGGGATCTGAAGGGGTCTTCCGTCCCTTTGTGAGGGACCGGCAAGCTCACCGGGGCTGGCCCGATTGGGCCAGGATGCGCCCGTGCCGATGTCCTCCTACGTGGCCAACCTGCGCGCCCAGGTCGGCCGTGCCCTGCTCCTCCTGCCCGCCGTGGCGGTGCTGCCTCGGGACGACGATGGTCGTCTGCTGCTGGTCCGCCATACCCACACCGGACAGTGGGGGAGCCTGGGAGGCGCCGTCGATCCGCGGGAGTCTCCAGAAGATGCCGGCCGGCGCGAGACCCTCGAGGAGGTCGGGCTCGACGCCCAGCTCGGCGCCCTGCTCGGTGCCTTCGGGGGCACGCCCTACGAGGTGACCTACCCGAACGGAGATCGGGTGGTCTACGTCGTCGTGGCCTACCTCGCCCGCGTCAGCGGCACCCCCGTCCCGGACGGTGAGGAGACCACCGAGGCCCGCTGGTTCGGCCCGGGCGAGCTGGAGGGGGCGGACCTCAACCCCGCTGGTGAGGGCGATGCTGGGCGAGCTGGGTTGGTTGGGCATCCCCTGATGCGCCGCCGCGGCGCCCGGTACCGTCACCGGGTGGCAGCTCGTGCGGTCGACCCTCCGCCGGCTGAGGCAGGGCCCTCGGTCGCCGAGGTGAGGGCGGTCCTTGCCGAGGTGGGCGCGCCGGCCGATGTGGTGGAGCTGCCGCCCGATCTGGGATCCCGCGGTCGCCACCACGTCTTCGTCTTCGACGAGGTGGTGGTCAAGCTCGACCTGAGTTCCGACGGTCGCCGGGCCCTCAGGGAGATGAGCGCCCTGGAGCTCCTGACGCCGACCGACCTGCCCGTCCCGCGCCTCCTGGGCTCCGGGCAGTGGCGGGGAGCGAGGCGGTGGGTGGCACAGTCGCGATTGGCAGGCGACCCGCCGCCCGACGCCCTGCTGCTCGCCCATGCGCCGTCGCCGGGTCTGGCGGCGGCCATGGGCGCGGTCGGCGCCCGGCTCCACGCCGGCCCGACCCCGCCCGGCTTCGGGACCTGGGCCCACGGTCCGGTGAGCCTGGCCGAGGACCACCGGCGGCTGGCGGGGAGCGTCGCCGGCATGGCCGAGGATGCCGGGCTCCTGGGCGACTCCGAGCTCCGGCGCCTGTTGGAGGAGCTGGACCGACTACGCGAAGCGCTCGACTCGGCTCCGGCCGTTCCGGTGCTCGCCCATCGCGACGTGCAGGCCCGAAACGTCCTCGTGGACTCGACTGGCGCCCTGGCCGGCCTGCTGGACTTCGAGACCGCTGGCGGTGGGGACCCGGCTGAGGACTTCAGCCGATTCGCCCTGGACTGGTCGGGCCCTGCGTTCGCCGCCTTCTGCGACGGCTACCACCGGGCCGGAGGGCGGCTCGATGCCGATGCCCCTACCCGAGTGGCCCACCACGCCCTGGCTTGGGCGCTGGTCATCTTCGCCTACGTCGGGAAGCTGGCGCCGGATTACGTGGAGCCGGCCCGCCAGGCCTGGGCCCGGATAGAGGCGGGCGAGCGGCCCGACCTGGGCAGGGTGGTGGGGCCGGTGCCGGGCTAGGCGCTGACCTCGCCGGTGGCGGGGTCGATGTGGTGGGAGAGGAGGAGGGACCGCAGGCGGTCGACCTCCTCCTCGAGGTGGGCGTTGCGTTCGAGCAGGTGCTCGAGATCGTGGCGGAGCCTGGCCCGGAGCTCCCCGCTGGTGACCTCGGCCGCCATGGCCTCGACCCGCCGGGCCAGCACCTGCTGGCGTACGGCGGCCGGGTCTCCGCCCAGCTGCTCGAGCGCCTGGGCCGCCACTCCCGCCCCCTCGCGGATGATGCCGAGCAGGATGTGCTCGGGACCGACGTGATGGTCGCCGAGCTGCAGGGACTCCCGTAGGGAGAGCTCGAGCACCTTCTTGGCCCGGGGCGTGAACGGAGGGCTCGGGCACATGGCCGCCTGACCGGGCCCGACCGTGATGCCCACCAGCTCCCGAGCGGCATCGGCGGTGACCCCCGCCGACGCCAGCACGTCGGCGACCGGGCCGGGGCAGCGGGTCAGGCCGAGCAGCAGGTGCTCGGTGCCGATGAAGTTGTGCTGCAGCTCCAAGGCGCTGGTCTGGGCCATGGCCATGACAGCGCGGGCCTGAGCGGTGAAGCGCCCTGACATGGGTCGGGTCCGACCCCGAGGGGCGCTCTGGGCGGCTCGCTTGGCTCGTCTGATCATCTGTTCACCTGTCTCTCGAGTGGGGGCGGAGCAGAGCCGGTCGAGCCAGGCGGCGAGACCGCCGACCGCCAACTCGCCGCCGCCCGCCCGGCGCAGGACCTCGGGCGCGTCCGGCGGCGGCTCGGGCACGAGGGTCCCGTTGACGGCGAGCAGCTGGCAGGCCGCCAGCCAGGCCAGCTGGTCACCCAGGCCGCCCACCGGCCGGCGGCGGCTGAGCTCGACGAACAGGCTCGCTGCCGCATCCGCCGGGGTCGCCGGGCCCGCCTGCTCGACAGCTTCGAGGGCGGCCCGCAGTGAGACCAGGTCGACCCGCCCGGACAGCTCGGGTGCCTCGACCGCCTCCAGCTCGGCCGCCAGGACCAGCACGTCGGCGGGATCGAGGAATCTCACGTCGGGTCGTCAGCCAGGGTCGACAGCAGCCGCTGCTGGCGGGCCAGGTTCTCCCGTAGGGCGCGCTGGAAGCGACGGTCCTTGCGGCGGCCCGCCACCAGGGCGGCGATCGCCTCGCGGGCGACGTCGGACACGGTGCGCCCCTCGACGTCGGCGACGGCCTGAAGCTGGTCGGCGACGGTGGGGTCGAGCCGCAGGAGGATGTTCTTGGTCGCTCCGCTGGTCACGGGTCCATTATAGCGTGATATCACGCTAGCGCCAGCCGCCTTACCGCAGGCGTGACCAGTAGCCAAGCCGTCAGGACCACCCTGGCCCCGGCCATGAGGGCCAGGGTCCCCACCGGCCCCAGGGTCGCCAGCGACAGTCCGGCCAGGGCGGTCCCGATCGGCAACCCTCCGTAGGACACCAGGTCCACCAGACCTCCCACCCGTCCCCTCAGCCGGTCGGGGATCAGCCGGAGCCGGAAGGTCGCCTGAGCCACGTTGGCCACCTCGAGCACGGCGACGTTGGCAGCCCACGTTGCCCCGATCGCCACCGTGGTCCGGGTGGCGATCAAGAGGGGGAACAGCAGCGCGCCCAGTGTGGTAGCGACCATGAAGGTCGGTCCCATGCCCACCCGCTTCATCAGCCGGGGACCCAGGACCGCGCCGACCATGCCGGCGCCGGCCGAGGCGGCGAAGATCGCTCCGATCGCCGCCGGCGTGGCGTGGGCCCGGCGCTGGGCGGTGACGATCAGGACCAGGGCGATGCCGGCGAAGAGGATGTCGCCCAGACCTCCGGCCAGGCTCATTACCCGCAGCGCCGATTGGCGCCACAGGAACCGCCAGCCCTCTCTGGCGTCGGCGAGCAGGCTCCGGTGGTCCTCCTGACGGTCGGCCTGCAGCGGTCTGCGCAGGGCGAGGATGGAGACGATCGACACCGCGTAGGTGGCGGCATCGGTGAGGAAGGGGATGGCCCGCCCGATCTGGAACAGGGCGCCGCCCACCGCCGGGCCGAGTAGGTCGGTGGTACCGAGGATCACCGAGTCCTGGGCCACCGCCGCCGGCAGTTGCTCGTCGCTCACCACATTGGGGAGGGCGGCCGACATCGCGGTGTTGTGGAACACGTAAAGGGAGCCTTCGAAGACGGCGGCCGTGGTGATCAGCAGCAACGAGGGATGTCCCAGGTAGACGTCGATGGCCACCGCCAGCCACGCCGCTCCCCTGCCGGCGTCGCAGGCCAGGAGGATGCGCCGACGGTTCCACCGATCGGCAGCCACTCCGGCGGGCAGCGCCAGGATGAAGTAGGGAGCGCCGTTGGCGGCGGCGACCAGCCCGGCCCGGGCGGGTGACCCGGTCACCGACAGGACCAGGAGCGGGAGGGCGATAGCCGACACCCCCGAGCCCAGGCTGGAGACCAGGCGGCCGGACCACAGGACGACGAACGGCCGGTTGCGCCAGAGGGAGGTCACCAGGGCGGGGCGGTCGGGGGTGGAGCAGTCAGACTGTAGGGCCGGTGGGTGGCGCCGGGCTCGTGTTTACCGGACGGCCGGTTACGTGCCGTCGGTCACCGCGAAAGAGGGCGAGCCAGTCCGGTGAGGGTCGTGTGGGGATGGACCGGCAGGATGACGGGTGGGCGTGGGGCCTGGTTGAAGTCGAAGTCGGCCTGCAGGTCGCCGAGGATCTTCTGGTCCTCCCGCACGTCGGGGCGGGGATCGGGACGCCCGTCGGTGGCGGGATCGAGCCGCTGGCCACCGAGGAAGTCGTCCTCGATGAACTTGTCGTAGGCGTCGAAGCTGAGGATCTGGTGGTCCACGTAGCCCCGTCGCGCATATGGGCTGATGACCAGGCCGGGCACCCGGAGGCCGTAGCCGTTCTCGTCCACCGTCGGCGGCACGACGTGGTCGTAGAAGCCGCCCCAGTCGTCCCAGGCGAGGAAGATGGCGGTGGAGTCCCATTCGGGGCCGTGCATCGCAGCATTGACGAGGCTGGTCACGTAGCTCTGGCCGGCGCTCACCGCGGCCGGCGGATGCTCGCTCACCGCCCCTGACGGCACCACCCACGACACGGCGGGCAGCCGGCCGGTCGTGGCGGCGGCGTAGAAGTTGTGCACCGACTGGATGTTGCCGAGCTGGTTGTCGGCCTTGACCGTGTCGAACCAGGGCAGGGGGTTCCAGATGCCGGGCGTGGCGGCCTTCTGGGCGACCGGGGTGCAGCTCACGGCTGCGTCGTTCTCGCAGTCGGGCTCGGTGCCGGCGACCACGTAGTAGCCCCACGAGACCCGAGCCTTGTACAGGAGGTAGGTGAGGTCGGTCCAGGCGTAGATCGGCTGGCCCCCGGGCCCGTTGGCCGGCCCCGCCGCCCCGCCGTAGGCCGGGGGGAAGGCGACCGGTCGCTCCGCCGGCCGGGTCTGTAGGGCGTTCACGCACGTCGACGGGTTGCCGTGCTGGGTGCAGAAGGCCGACCACTCAGACACGAGGAACAGGTGGGACGGAAGGCTCCATGAGGCGTTGGGCTCGAACATGTGGTCCTGCAGCACGAAGTCCTGGGCGTAGGTCCAGTAGTTCGGTATGTCGGAGCCGGTGTGGTAGCTCATCACGTCGGGCTCGGCCGAGTTGGTGCAGGCCGGATTGGTGGGATCGAGGCAACCTCGGCGGCCCGATTCGGCCTGGCCGATGAAGCCGTCCATCCTGCCGCCGTCGATGTCGGCGGTGGCATTGACGGCCGAGTGGGGACCGCCCCCGTTGACGTCGGCGTGGTCGACGTAGGGGGCCTGGCACTTCCCGTTGGCGGGGTTGGTCACGCATACGGTCGGCCTTCCGCCAGCCATCGGGATCCCGTCGGCGCCGGGGTAGGTGCCGAAGTAGGAGTCGAAGGAGCGGTTCTCCTGCTGGATGACGATCACGTGCTTGATCTTGTGGATGCCTGCCGACACGAGGTACGTCCCGCTCGGTCCGCGGTGGGCCGCACGGCCGGAGGTGCTCGGGGCGCCCGGGCCGGAGCAGGCGGCCAGCAGCGCGGCCGCCGCCGCCATTGTGGCTACGGCCAACCTGGCGGACGGGCGAGGTCCTCGCGTGCGGGCCCTGTTCCCCATCGCCGTCACCCTATTGGTCCGCGCCGGAGGCGGGCAGGCTGCCCGGCCCGACTGACCCGTGTTCTGGCGAGAGACCAGGCTGGGCCGTTTCACAGAGGCCGGCCCGGGCCTTCGGCTCTGGGAGCGGCGCGCCCCAGGAACAACCTCGGGGCCAGGCGCCCCGAAAGGGGCCGTCCTGTCGCCGGCGTCGAAGGAAGGGACGGGCCACATGTCGACCGCCGATGTTCAGGGCCCGGGCTCCGATCTCCCATCGTGCCCACGGGCCATCCGCTCTTGCGCCGCGAGGTGGACGGGTATCCAGCCACCCGGTCCCGGATGGGCTGCCTCTCTATCGTGAAGGTGGCGACGATCGTCCTCTACTGCGAGGCGTACGCTTCGGGGCTGGCACGGCGACGGCTGGATAGCTTGTCCGGATGCCGGTGACCGCAGACCCGATCGTCCCCACGACCACCGGGCGGGTTCAGGGCAGCTGGGGTGGGGGGGCGGCGGCCTTCCTCGGGATCCCGTATGCCCGGCCACCCTTCGGCCCCGAGCGCTTGGGGGCCCCGGTGCCGGCCGACAAGTGGGACGGGATCAGACCCGCCCTCCGCTACGGGCCGACCGCTCCGCAGCCGCACCGGCAGGCGACGATCATCCCCGAGCCGGTGATCGAGGGTGAGGACTGCCTCAACCTGAACGTGTTCACCCCCGACCCCGGGCGGGCGGGCCTGCCGGTGATGGTCTGGATCCACGGCGGCGGCTTCACCGCCGGGTGCAACAACAGCCCCTGGTACCGGGGTGAGGCCTTCGCCTGCCACGGTGTCGTCGTGGTCAGCATCAACTACCGCCTGGGGGCAGAAGGGTTCCTGGTGGTGGAGGATGCCCCCGCCAACCGCGGCGTGCTGGACTGGCTGGCCGCCCTCAACTGGGTGCAGGACAACGTGGCTTCCTTCGGGGGCGACCCCGACCGGGTGACGGTCGCCGGTCAGTCGGCCGGAGGCATGGCGTCGGCGGTGCTGCTGGCCTCGCCGGCGACCACCGGCCTGTTCCGTTCGGCCATCTGCATGAGCGGGGCCAGCCTGCCCAACTGGGACGTCGAGGCCGCCTCCGAGCTCGGGCGCGCCGTTTGCCGCCACCTGGGGGTGGCCCCGACCCGCGCCGGCCTGGCCCCGGTCGATCCGGCCCGCCTGGTGGAGGCGCAGGAGGCCGCCGGCGCCGAGGTGGCCCGGGCCCGCCCCGACGTGCGGATGCACCTGGGCCCGGTCCTCGACGGCGACGTGGTCCTCGGACGAGAGGGCCTCGACCCCGGGCGGGGCGGCCGGGTGGTGATGGCCGGGGCCACCGCCGAGGAGTTCAACGCCCTGGTCGGGGGCGACGCCACGGTGGACGAGGACCGCATGGCCCGGCGCCTGGCCCGAATGGGTCTGAGCGACGAGTCGATCGCCGCCTACCGAGCGGCACTGCCCGGTGCGTCCCCAGGCCTGGTGGTGGGCCAGGCCATGACCGACTCGTGGTTCAAGGCTCCGACACTGCGTCTTGGCGACCACTGGGCCGAGCGCGGCGGGAGGGCCTTTCTATACAGCTTCGACTGGAAGCCGACCGCCGGCGGCGGCCTCGGGGCGGTGCACTGCCTCGATGTCCCCTTCGCCTTCGACAACCTGGACGCCGCCGGGGTGCAGGACGTGACCGGACCCAACCCGCCTCAGAATCTGGCCGACGCCGTGCACGGCTCCTGGGTGCGGTTCATCAGCGAAGGAGACCCCGGGTGGGAGCCCTGGCGGGCCGGGGCCGGCCGGGCCATGGTCTTCGACGCCGAGTCGGCCGTGGTGGACGAGCCCTGGAGCCTGGTCCGGCGCACCTGGCTCGGGGGCCGAGGCTGACCCGGGCGCTCCGACGGCGCCAGGTCACCCAGGACCCGCGTTGAGCCTGAGCAAGCAGAGGGGCCCCGGCCGGGTGGCGGGGCCCCTCGCGGGTGCTTCGGTTCTCTGTTGCTTCGGAGGTTGTTCCGGTGGTTGCTCCGGTTTGTTCCGGTGGTTGCCCCGGGGCCGAGGCCGCCTGGCCCTGACCCGGGCCGGGGATGACTAGGCCCGGGTGCCGCTGAAGCTGGCCGATCCGAACGAGCCGAGCTTGGCCTCGCCGGAGATCTTGTCGCCGTCGACGGTTGCGGTGAACTCCATGGTGATCGGCATCGGCTGGGTGAGGCTGGCCTTCCAGGTCAGGTTGTCCCCGTCGACGGTGCCGTCGGTCAGCTCGAGGTCGCCCTGAGGGCCGGAGGCCTTGCCCGTCAGCTTGTTGCCGTCGGTGGCCAGAGTGAGGGTGACGGCCTGCGAGCCCATCGGGGAGTTGATCGTGATGTTCCAGGTGCCGTCTGCGGCCATGGAGGTCTCCTTCCGGATCGGTGTTCCCGGCCGCTTGCTAGCCCCAACCAACGGCGTTGGTCAAGCCCGAACCGGGCGGAGCGCCCAGGCCGGACAAACCACCCATGTCTGACGCACGGTCCCGTAACCCTCCGAACCGCTACGAACCGGACTAATCGAATCTTGCCGGGCGGGTGGGCGTAACGGATACTCGTTCGGTTCAGAAGAACCAAACGCCACAGCGACCTCCCCGCGGCGGGGGAAGGCGGAGGGGACGACGTATGCAGGCAGGTTGGAAGGCGAGCTTGGTGCTGGCGGCGAGCGCGGTTGGACTGGTGGCGCTGTGCGTCGCCCCGGCCCTGGCCGACCCCGGCTCCAACGGTGTCGGCAGCGGCAGCTCCGGCTCCACGCCGGCGGTCGCCCATGCCTGCGGGAACGTCTCGCCCGGTTACGCCCGCTGCCACGCCGTCCAGCTCCTGCATCCTTCCAGCGACTGGCACCCGGGCCCGTCGGGCGGGGCGCCGGCATCGGCCGGTGCTAGCCCCTCGTCGACCCCGGCCCCGCCCTCCTCCGGGTACTACCCCGGCGACCTGCAGAGCGCGTACGGCCTGGCCAGCGCGGCCGCCAGCTTTGCCGCTGGCCCCTCCGCTCCGACGGTGGCGATCGTCGACGCCTATAACGACCCGAACGCCGTGGCCGACCTGACCGCCTACCGCACCAGCCTCAGCCAGGCGACCGATCCCAACACCGGCCAGCCGGACGGCTCCATCCCGCCGCTCTGCACCAGCGGCCCCGCCCCGGGCTGCGTCACCTTCACCGAGGTCAACCAGTCTGGCGGGACCAGCCTTCCGTCGGGCAACACCGGATGGTCGGAGGAGATCTCGCTGGATCTCGACATGGTTTCGGCGGTGTGCCCGGCCTGCAACATCACCCTGGTCGAGGCGTCCACCAACAGCTTCTCCAACCTCATGGCGGCGGTCAGCTATGCCAAGAGCCTGAAGCCGGCGGCGGTGACCAACAGCTACGGCGGCAGCGAGTGGAGCAGCGAGAGCTCCTACAACGGCACCTACTCCTACGTGGCCGCCAACTCCTCCAGCGGCACGCCCCCGACCGCCGTCACCGCCGCCACCGGCGACAGCAGCTACGGCACCGAGTTCCCCGCCACCGCGCCTGGGACCACTGCCGTCGGCGGCACCAGCCTCAGCTACTCCGGTTTCGGGTCCACGCTGGCCTGGGCGCCCCAGACCGTCTGGTACAACAGCAGCAGCTCGGGCGCCGGTGCGGGCTGCTCGAGCTACGAGTCGCTCCCGTCGTGGCAGGCGCTGGCCGGCGTCTACAACAACTCCGGCATCTGCAACGGCCGCCAGATCGGTGACGTGTCGGCGGTGGCCGACCCCTATACCGGCGTCGCCGTGTACGACACCTACGGGCTCAGCGGCTGGTCGGTGTTCGGCGGCACCAGCGCCTCCACCCAGATCATCGGAGCCGTGTACGCCCTGGCCGCCGGAACGGCGACGATGGCCCCGGCGCCGTCGGCCTTCTACACCGACACCAGCACCAACCACGCCACCGGCTCGACCACCGGCCTCGTGCCGGTCACCTCGGGATCTGACGGCAGCTGTGGGAACTACCTCTGCAACGCCGCCGACGCTCTCTCCAGCGGCTACAACGGCCCCGCCGGCCTGGGGACCCCGTCGGGGGTGGGGGCCTTCACCTCCGCCCCGCCCGCCCCGCCGGCAGGCAGCCTGAGCTTCAGCCCGACGAGCGTCTCGTTCACCGCCGGCGGCACCTCGTCGGGCCTCACCGTGGTGGCCACCTCTTCTGGGTCCGCCATCAACCCCGGAACGGTGACGCTGTCGACGAGCTCGTCCACCGGCGGCTTCTCCACCTCGTCCGCCGGGCCGTTCTCGCCGTCGACGACACTCACCTTCGCCACGGGCACGACGAGTAGCCCGACCTTCTACTACCACGACACCAGCGCCGGCAGCCCGACCATCACCGCCTCGGCGGCCAACTGGACCAGCGGGACCATGACCGCCACGGTGGGCCGGTCGAGCACCCCCATGACCGTGACCGTGAGCGCCGGTGGAGCGACCAAGAGCGGGCCCAACTGGCACGTGACGCTGTCCTCGACCACCACGGTCGGGAACTCGGGCGTGTCGGGAGCCACCGTCACCCTCAAGGTGTACTCGGGGGCCTGCTCGCCGTCGGAGACCGGCAACCCCGTGACGACCTCGTCGACGACCACGTCACCCTCCGGCACCGCCAGCTGGACCTTCAGCAGCCGGTCGGCGACGACGTGGTGCGCCGTCGTCAGCGCCACCGACCCCAGCTACGCACCGGGCAGCGGGCAGACCACGTTCAGCACATAGGCTTTCCTAGCGCTGGGCGGCCCCCGCGGCGGAGGAGGGAGCGGAGATGAAGGAGAGGACCCCGAGATGGGCCAGGCGCGCCCTGACCCCGGCGGTGGCCACCGTGCTCGTGCTGGCGGCCACGGCCGGACCGGCCGCCGCCCGTCCCAAGTCCGGGGGAACGTCCACGCCCACCGGCGAGGACGTCTCCTACCCGCAGTGCGGGTCCGGCCTGCCCACCGGGCGGGCCTTCGGCATCGTCGGGGTCAACGACGGCCTGGCCAACAACCTCAACCCCTGCCTGGGCCCGTCCACCGCATACCCGTCCTACCGCCAGTCGGAGCTGTACTGGGCCCTGTCGGCCACCACCGGCGCCACCTCCCAGCCCCGGGCCTCGCTGTACGTGAACACCGCCGATCCGGGCAACGTCTACAACGGCACGGCCATCGCCGACTGGCCCACCACCTCGGTGTCCTCCGACCCCTACGGGACCTGCAGCACCACGACGGTGTCCACCACCTCAGGGCCGGCGGTGGTCGGCCAGGACTCCCCGGCCTGCGCCTGGCAGTACGGCTACGACCGGGCGACCCAGGACGCCCGCTGGCTCACCTCGGCGGCGGCCGGCGTGGCCGCCCAGGAGAGCGCGGTGGCCGTGCCTTCCGATCCGGGTGCCTACCCGTGGTGGCTCGACGTCGAGACGGCCAACAGCTGGCAGAGCGGCTCGGCCGGCCAGGCCATGAACGTGGCCGACCTCCAAGGGATGGTGGCCGCCCTGCGGGCGGCATCGTCGACCGCCAGCGCCAGGGTGGGCATCTACACGACCTCGTCCCAGTGGTCGGTCGTCACCGGCACGCCCGGGGCCTCCCAGGCCGGCAGCCTGTGGGGCAGCCCCGACTGGGTGCCGGGGGCGGTGAACCTGTCGGGGGCGGAGCAGAACTGCTCCTCGGGGTCCTACACCGGTGGGGCGGTCACCGTCACCCAGTGGACGGCCCAGTCGACCGACTCGGACTACGCCTGCGGTTGATGGGGACCCGGTGAGGGCGGGCGGCTTCGGGTCCTGGGCGCACCTGGTCAGGCGCTTCTTCGGGGCCCTGTCCCCGGCCGGGCCCAGCCCGGCGGACGAGGAGTGGGCCCTCGGGCACCTGTTGCCGGGTGAGCAGCAGCTGTGGCGGCGCATGTCCGGTCCGGACCGCCGCCACGCCGTTGGGGTGGCCCGCGACGTCATCGCCCTGCTGAGCACCGACGGCGACGCCCCCGGGCGGGCGGTCGTGGCGAGCGCCCTGCTGCACGACGTGGGCAAGGTCGAGTCCGGCCTGGGCACCGTCGCCCGGGCGCTGGTGACCCTGGCCGCCATCGCCGTGGGACGGCACCGTCTGGGGGGCGGGGCGAACGGCCGGCCGGCGAGGGCCTGGCGCCGGCGGGTGGCCGACTACCTGGCCCATGACCGGATCGGCGCCGAGCTCCTCGCCGGGGCCGGCAGCGATCCGGTCACCGTCGCCTGGTCGGGGGAGCACCACCTGCCGCCGGAGCGCTGGAGCCTCGACCGCCGGGTGGCCGACGCCCTGAAGGCGGCCGACGGCGACTGAGCCCGCCCGCCCTGCGCCGGCTCAGCGGGAGGCGGTCGCGGCCCGGTAGGACCGGTAGCGGTGCAGGATGACGATGGCGATGGCCGCCACCGCCACCGCCGCCAGCAGGTAGCCGGCGTAGCTGAAGTCGTGCATGACCGCACGCCAATGGCCGCCGACCCCGTAGCCGATGCCCGCCATGGCCCCGTCCCATATGAGCGAGCCGGCGGCAGTCAGTATCCCGAAGCGGACCAGGGGCACCTCGGCCATGCCGGCGGGCACGGCGACGAAGTTCCTGATCACCGGAAGCAAACGGCTCCCGAACACCCCCCATCGCTCGTGGCGGTGGTACCACTCCTCGGCCCGGTCGAGGTCGTGGTGGCTGAGCAGGATGTAGCGGCCGAAGCGGTCGACGAAGGCTCTGCCCCCGGTGCGGCCGATGAACCAGGCCACGTAGGCGCCGACAACCTCGCCGGCCGCCCCGGCCAGTATCACCCCGGGCAGCGACAGCCTGCCCTCGGCGGCCAGCACCCCGCCGAAGCCGAGGGTCAGCTCGGACGAGGTGGGCACGCAGCAGGACTGCAGCACCGACAGGAGAAAGATGGCGACGTACCCGGACGACGACACCAGGCTCGTCGGGTTGAGCAGACCAAGCACCGGCTCACGGTAGCCGTGGCCGTCTTGCGGAATCGTGAAGGCGACGCCCCGGACCGGGGCTCCCCGCAGGCGGCCGGCGGAGGCCGGGGGGCCTCCTCCCAGGGCCTGCCTGCGCCGAGCGACGCCCGCCCGGCGCTGGCAGAATGCCTGCCAGGCCCAGCCGGGGGCCGGCCCGGACGAAAGCCGTGGCCGGCCGAGGGTGAAGGGGGCCCCGGAGGAGGAAGCGATGGGTTTGTTCCAGCGGGCGCACGACATCGTGAAGGCCAAGGCCAACAAGGCCCTCGATGCGGCCGAGCGCCCCGACGAGATGCTCGACTACTCCTACGACAAGATGCTCGAACAGATCACCCAGATCAGGCGGGCGCTGGTCGACATAGTGGCGTCGCGCAAGCGCCTCGAGCTGCAGGCGACCCAGCTGCAGCACTCGATGGACCACCTCCAGGACCAGGCCAAGGCCGCCCTGACCCAGGGCCGCGAGGACCTCGCCCGCGAGGCGCTGTCCCGCAAGGCGGCGGCCGAGGGCCAGATCGAGGCGATGCAGCCCCAGCACCAGCAGCTCATGGAGGAGGAGCAGAAGCTCACCCAGACCCTGCAGGCGCTCCAGACGAGGGTCAACCAGTTCCGGACCCAGAAGGAGACGATGAAGGCCCAGTACTCGGCGGCCAAGGCCATGACCACCGTCAACGAGGGGGTGGCGGGGATCTCCAAGTCGGTCACCGACTCGGGGGCGGCGCTGCAGCGGGCCCAGGACAAGATCGCCGCCCTGCAGGCCCGTTCAGGAGCGCTGGACGAGCTCCTCGAGTCCGGCGTGCTCGAGGATGTCGGCACCGGCGGGGACGACATCCAGCGGGAGCTCGACGCCCTGTCGTCCGGCTCCAAGGTCGACGACGAGCTGGCCGCCCTCAAGGCCCAGGTCGGTCCGGCCGGCGCCATCACCGCCACCTCTTCGCCGGCGGCGCTCGATTCGGGCGAGACAGGCGGAGCCGAGGTCGACGGCGGCGAGGCGGGCAAGGAAGGCCAGTGAGCGAAGGGCTCGGCGACGCCTTCGACCTCGACGTTGCTGCCGCGTCGCTGCGGGCGGACAACCGCGACGTGCAGATGCTGCTCAAGCTCCTGGTGCGCCAGCTCGCCGACGCCCTGGGTGAGCGGCTGACGGTCGAGCGCAAGGGCAGGGGCCTGCTCAAGAAGACCGAGGAGGTCCGCTCCGTCAGGGTGGTCATGGGCGACGACCAGTACGAGGCGGTGGTGGAGGGATCGGGTCTGGCCACCACCATCGGACGGGTGTCCGGTGGCATCCGGATACGCAGCGAGAAGGTCGGCGTCGACGAGTGGATCCGCCGTCTGCTGGCCGCCCTGCAGGCCGAGGCGGCCCACAGCTCCAAGGCCCGTCAGGCGTTGGAGAACATCGTGATCGGAGGACCCCAGTGAGCGACACGCCGTCCGACCTGCCCAAGGACGCCGCCCACCGGCTGGAGGAGCTGGGCCACGGGCTCTTCACCTCGGATCTGTCGGTGAACGAGTTCCTGCTCATCAAGGAGGTCGGGTTCCACCCCCTCGGGTTCGTGATGGGGTCGTCGATCTACCACATCGGCCTGCAGACCCGCCGGTGGGGTACCTCCCAGGAGCTGACCAAGCTGAGCGAGGCCATGTACAACGCCCGCGAGCTGGCCATGAACCGCATGGAGGAGGAGGCGGCCAAGCTGTCGGCCGACGGCGTCGTCGGCGTGCGCCTCGACGTCAACTACTACGAGTGGGGCAGCGACGCCGCCGAGTTCATCGCCGTGGGCACGGCGGTGAAGGCGGAGGACGGCCGCTCCTACCTCAACAAGGCGGGCAAGCCCTTCACCTCGGACCTTTCCGGCCAGGACTTCTGGACCATCATGCAGACCGGACACGTCCCCCAGGGCCTGGTGATGGGCAACTGCGTCTACCACATCGCCCACCGGGGCATGTTCAAGGCCCTCTCCACCGTGGGCCAGAACGTCGAGCTGCCGAACTTCACCCAGGCCCTCTACGAGGCCCGCGAGCTGGCCATGACCAGGATGCAGGACGAGGCCGACCAGCTGGGGGCCACCGGCATCGTGGGGGTGAGGCTGGAGGAGAAGTCGCACCAGTGGGGCAGCCACACCATCGAGTTCCTCGCCCTGGGCACGGCGGTGACCAAGACCTCCGACGACGTCACCCTCCCGAAGCCCACAACCATCATCTCGCTGGACAACTGACCGGCACCGCCTGATGCCCGACAGCGCAGCCGATCTCCCCGAGGCGGTAGAGCGCCGCCTGCGCAGCTCGGCCTTCACCTCTGGCCTGAGCGTGAACGACTTCGCCGCCTGCCTGCACATGGGCCTGCGCCCGGTGGCCTTCGTCCAGGGCTTCTGCGTGATGCAGTGGTCCTGGTACGGCGCCGGCTCGCCCTACATGCGGGGGGCCAACCCCTACTCCGGCCGCGGCGGACGCCTGTACAGCGAGAGCTTCGGCTGCCCCCACGGCTATGTCGGCAGCGACCATCGCAGCTGGGGTCAGAACTTCGAGCAGTCCTGGACCGAGGACGCCTGGGGGCTGGGCTTCGGCACCGCCTACCGCCGCATGGTGGAGGAGGCGACCGAGGCCGGGGCCCACGGGGTCATCGGCATCATCGACACGTCGCGGCACCTGGCCGACATGGGCGTGGTCGAGTTCCACCTGACCGGAACGGCCGTCGTGGTCGAGGGGGCGGAGGCCCCTCCGGAGGTGTGGACGACCTACCTCGCCGGCCAGCGGCTGGCCAAGCTGATCGAGGCCGGCTTCATGCCGGTGTCGGTGGCGGCGGCGATGGCCTCGGTTCGGGTGTGGGACGTGTGCGTAACCGAGTACCAGCTGCGGGGCCAGGCCTACACCGGGTCCGTCGGGATGCGGGGCGGCTTCGCCGGTATGGCCAATCGCAGCGGGGTGGGCGGACCGGGCGGTGGTTTCTCCGGCCGGGGCTTCGGCGGTGGGCTCGGCGGCTACGCCGTCGGGGGCGAGATCGTGCAGCTCGGACGGGCCCACACCGCGGCCAGGCGGGTGGCGCGCGAGCACGTGCGGTCCCAGATCGGCAACGACACCCTGCACGGCGCCCAGCTGTCGGTCAACGAGCGGGAGATCGGCGAGGGTGACCAGGAGGTCACCTGCATCCTCAAGGGGACCCGGGTGCGCCGCTTCAAGGACTTCGACCCGCTTCCCGCCCCCCGTCCGACGGTTACGCTCCGGTGAGCCCCTCCGAGCCCGGTCGGCCCCCCGCCCGCCCCCCGGCCGAGGTCGACGTCCGGGCCGAGCTGCTGCGGGCGGTGCGGTGCCTGGCCCATCCCACCGACCAGGCCCGGGGCTCCACTTCCGACCTCAGCATCGACGAGGCCCTCATGCTGCATTCCGTCGGGTGGGAGCCGATCGACCTGATCTGCGGCGTCTCGCTCGAGTCCATCCCCTACGGGGTGTGGAACTGGGGCTCGGGGGAGATCGGGGCGGCCAGCGCCGCCCAGACCCAGGCCGTGCAGGCCGCCGCCGACCGCCTGCGGGAGGAGTGCCTCTCCGTCTCCGGCTACGGGGTGGTGGGGGTCAGGGTGGAGCTGGAGGTGCACCGCCACCACGCCGACGCCGTGCTGGTGGGCACGGCGGTCAGGCCCGCCGACGCCAAGCGCGCTCCCGCCAGCCCCTTCGTCTCCGACCTGTCGGCCCGCGACTTCGCCCTGCTGGCCAGCGCCGGGTGGGAGCCCATGGGCCTGGCCTTCGGCACCAGCTTCGTCTACGCCCCCCGCCGCTCGGTCGGCAAGGTGCTCAGCCAGAAGACCCAGAACGTCGAGCTGACCAACTTCACCGAGGCCATGTACAGCGCCCGCGAGGCGGCCATGGAGCGGATGCAGTCCTCGGCCATCACCGTCGGCGCCACCGGGGTGGTGGCGGTGAGGGTGGAGGAAGGCCCCATGCCCTTCGCCCACCACTCCATCCGCTTCACCGCCTGGGGCACCGCCGTGCGACCGGGGCCCTCGGGCCACCGGCGGATCGCGCCCCAGGTGGTGGTTAGCGTCAACGACGCCCGTAGCCAGTTCGAGGCCAGCGCCCTCCGGGACTGAGCCGGCGGCGGTGCTGGCTCGGCAACCCCGGCCCCGGTGGTGCTCGGCCGGGCCAGCGCTTCATCGCATCTTCAGGTTCCGGCCTCTACAACTGTGCCTGTGAACGACCTGAGCCCGTCTAGGGGCAGGCCCTGTTGAACACGGTCCGGCGCCGGTTGCCTTCGGCCTCCCTGGGCCACGCCGCCCGGGTGGCCGCCGCCGCCTCCGCCGTGATCGCGGCGGTGTACCTGGTGGCGGTGACCGCCCTCAACTTCGCCGTCCTGCACCGCCTCTACCGCCAGGTCGACCAACGCCTCGCCGGTGTGCTGGCCGACGTCAGCCGGGGCCAGGAGAACCTGTCCGACCGGGTGCATCCCTTCAGCCGCGATCTCGACGACTCCCCGGTGCTGATCTGGCGGGTGGGCGTCCACGGTGCCGCCAGCGCCGTCACCCTCGGCGCCCCCCGTCTGCCTGTCCGCTCGTGGTCGGCCGGCGCCGCAGTCACTGCCCTGGTCGGCGGCAGCCAGGTCAGGCTGGAGGCGGCCCCCTACCGGGGCGGCTGGGTGGTGGCGGGCGAGAGCCTGGCCCAGCAGAACCATTTCCGCACCCTGTTGCTGGTGGGCGAGGCGGTGGTGGCGCCGGTCGTGCTGCTGGCGGTGTACCTGGGCTCGCTGACCATAGGCCTCAAGGCGTCCGCCCCGGTCGAGCGGACCCGCCGGCGCCAGCTGGAGTTCACGGCCGACGCGTCCCACGAGCTGCGCACCCCCCTGAGCGTGATCGAGGCCGAGGTGGACCTGGCCCTCAGCTCGGCCCGCGACGCCGCCTACTACCGCTCCGCCCTCGAGCGGGTGGCCGGCGAGAGCGACCGGCTCAAGCGCATCGTGGAGGACATGCTGTGGCTGGCCCGCTTCGACGCCCAGCCGCCACCTCCGGGCCACGAGCCGGTGGATCTGGTGCCGATCGCCCGCCACTGCGCCGAGCGCTTCGCCGTCCTGGCCGCCAATGCTGGGATCGAGATCGTCCTCGACGCCGAGGACGGCGCACCGGTGCTGGTGAAGGCGCCGCCCGAGTGGGTCGACCGCCTGCTCGGGGTGCTGGTCGACAACGCCTGCCGTTACTCGCCGGCCGGGTCGCGGGTGACGGTGTCGGTGGCGACCAGCGGAGGGCGCTCGCGGGTCGTGGTGGAGGACCAGGGACCGGGGATCCCGCCGGAGGAGAGGGATCGGCTCTTCGACCGGTTCCACCGGGCCTCGGACGAGCCCGGCGGGGCGGGCCTGGGCCTGGCCATAGCCGACTCGGTGGTGCGCTCCACCGGAGGGCGCTGGAAGATCGGCGACGCCGCTGCCGGGGGAGCGCGCATGGAGGTCTCCTGGAACCGGGTGGCCCTGCCCGACCGGCGCGAGCCCAGCCGCCTGCCTGAGCCGGCCCGCTCCTGACCGGGGAGGCTCAGCTGGTCCTGGTGGCCGGTGGGACCTGGCTGGAGCGGGCGAACATGGCGATGAAGTCGCGGTTCCACCACGGCATGAGGTAGCGCCCGGTGCCCCCCGACATCTGGCCAAGCAGCAGCGAGCCGTTGCTCGGAAGGGCCGGTCCCAACGGGGCGTCCGGCCGGTAGCTGGTGAAGTTCACCCAGTCGGTGTTGATGTCGAGCTCCATGGCCCGCACCGAGCCGGCCCGGACCAGGAGGTTGGCGAGCGAGCTGGCGTCGAGACCGGGGCCGGCCACGTACACCAGCGCTCCGTCGGCGGTGACGCCGACCGCCGAGCGCCACACGTAGACCCGGTTGCTCAGCGTCGCCCCCCACGCCCACGGTGAGGTGAGCCCCGGAGCAGGATGGCCGCCGTCGACGATCAGACGGAGGTTCTGGCGCACGGCGGAGACGTCCGGGCCCATGACGGCATCGCGACCCCACTGGCCCACGGTCACCGATCCGTCGCGGTAGATCACCAGCGACGCCGCCCCGTTGCGCAGCGGGGCGACCATGCGACCCTCGGAGAAGTAGCCGCCCTGGGAGTCTTTGAGGCGGAAGCCGGAGTTGAACGCCGCCACCAGGTAGTGGCTGGCGTCGGCGCCCACCGGGGCGGAGTAGGCCCACGGGCCGCCGCCCGGTATGTAGCTGCCCGAGTACAGCGTCGCCCGCAGCAGGCGGGTGTCCATCCACGCCACCCCGGCCACCAGGCTGGTGTGCACGGCGTCGGGTCGCAGGAAGGCCTCGTAGGTCGCCGGCAGGCCGGAGACCGGCCGGCCGACCGGGTGCCATATGCCCTCGCCGGGCAGCGGCGGGCTGGCCAGCGCCGGAATGGGCGCCGGCCGGCTCAGGTGGTCGACCGGGGTAGGACCGGCCACCGTCGAGGTGGGGGCAGCGACCGGGATGGCGCCCTTCGGCGGACGGCCGCCCTGGGGCGGGCTGTGGTGGGAGTACCAGAGGTTCTCCACCCAACCGACCAGCGAGGCGCCGCCGTGGTCGCGCACCCAGTCGGTGCTGCGGGCGCCCAGCGAGCCGGAGCCGGGGCCGGCCACGGCGGCGGCGTAGGACGCCTCCCACGGGCTCATCACCAGCAGCAGGACGACCAGTGCGGAACGGAAGCGGTGGCGGCGGGCCAGGGAGGTGACCCGGCCGACCCCCGCCCGCCAGCGGGGCGGCGCAGCCGGGGTGCGCTCGGGAAGGGGCGCGATCGTCCCCGGCGGCCGCCACAGCTCGATGGCCGTCCCCGGTGCTGGCTCTCCTGTCGCCAGCGCCACCGATCCGGGGCGCTCGGCCAGGGGCTCGTCGCCCTTCATCGCCTCACCGGCCCAGGTGCTTGAGGGGGAGGCTGTCCAGGTAGGGGGTGACCCGTCCGAGCAGCACGACCCCGCCGGCGGCCCCCGCCATGAGGGTGGCGACGAGGAGGGCCACCCGCCCCGAAGCCCCTGCGGGACGGCGGCGGCCGCGGCTCGCCCAGTCGGGCAGGCCCAGTCGGGCGGTTCCTGCGAGGTGTCCCAGCACGTGGACGGTCATGGCCAGGAACCACAGTACGAAGCTGGCCTTGTGCAAGGCGAGCAGGCGGTCATGCCAGGACGGCCCGACCAGCATCAGGGCAACGCCGCTTCCCAGCAGGGCCACGGTCAGCACCACCACCGCCGGGCCGAGCATGCGCAGCAGCCACGTCGGGGGCCCCTTGCGCCGGTAGGCGGAGGCTCCGAGGTAGTAGCGGGCGAAGCGGTAGCCGGTGCTGGCGATCTTGAGCGCCACCGGCGGGACGAGCAGCACCCCGATGAAGACGTGGGGGCCGAGGAGCGAGCGGACGGACACCACGGTCAGGCCTTCGAGGAAGAGCAGCACCAGCAGGACCACGGCGGTGGACGACGTGAGCCGCTCGTTGGCCTCCACGCCGGCATCGTCCGCCGGCGCCGGCGCCGGACCGCGCTCGTGCAGGCCCCCCTCAGCGGGCGTAGAGCTGACCATCGGATCCCTCGGCGACGGATATCCGACTGAGGCCCGACTGGGCCGGGCCCACCTCGACCGCCCCGGTGTGGCCGTTGAACTGGGAGCCGTGGCAGGGGCAGACGAACAGCTGGTCCCGCGACGAGTACTCCACCGTGCAGCCGGCGTGCGGGCAGACGGCGTCGAAGGCGAGGAACGTTCCCCGCTGGGGCTGGATGACTAGGCCGGGGTCGCCGGAGGCAGGGTCCTGGAACGAGGCCGCTCCGCCCACCGGCACGGCGCTGGCCGGGCCGAGCCGGGTGCCCGGCGGGTGCGTAGCGGCGGTGGTCGAGGTCGTACTGGGCGCGGGCTGGGCCGCGCCCGGGTTCGCGGCGGCCGAGGTGGTGGGGGCGCTCGACGGCGGGGCCGCGTTGGACAGCGGGACCGAGGTCGACGAGGGCGAAGCCCCGCCGATGATGCGTCCGACGGCGGCGGCTATGCCGCCGGAGACCAGCGCCGCCCCACCCACGACGGCGGCCAGGGTCCCCTTGGCCAGCACGGCGCGGCGCTCGATGAGCCCTTCCTGCCGGTGGCTCAGATCGGGACGGCGCCGGAGGTACGGGCACGGACCGGGCTGGCACGGCTCGCCGTGTCTGGCGGTGCAGGCCCCTTCGACGTAGGAGCCGCACACCCGTCGCACCTCTGAGAAGGGGATCGGCACCACCGTGTCCGCCGTGGCTCCCTCGGCCCGCCGGGCCAGGTTGTGGATGACGGCGTCGGCGGACAGGGGCCCCACTCCGGCCACCAACAGCGGCGTCCAGGCGAAGAAGAACACGATGTCGGAGCCGGTGAAATAGGGGTTGGAGTGGAAGCTGACGGCCAGGAAGAGGGAGAAGGAGATCGCCATCCCGCCCGCCGCCGCCACCCGGCCGTAGAGGCCGAGGAGGGTGCCAACGCCCACGGCCAGTTCGGCCAAGGCGACCAGGATCCCCAGCGGCACGGCCACGTGGACCAGCGGGGTCAACAGGGAGTGGATGGGGCTGCGGTGGGCCGCCCCCGCCAGCTGCGACTGGATCGACGCCGGGTTGGAGGCGTGGAAGAAGCCGGGGTTGGCCAGCTTCTGCAGGCCGGCGAAGGTGAAGGTGAACCCTAGGAATGCCCGCAGCGGCAGCAGGGCCCAGCCCGCGCTCTGGCTGGCCCGCGGCGGAGGCGACAGCCACAGCCAGCTCCCAGGTGTGCCCGGTGAGCCTCCGGAGCTCGCCGCCTGACCGGGCGGACCGGCGCGGCGCGGCGCTGGGCGCGTGGCGGAACGGCGCGGCGACACGCCCGCATACTGGACCACCGAGGCTTTCGGAAACGTGAAGAGCCCCGGGCCGGGCTCCTACCGATCGGCCGACACGGTCAGGGGCGGTGCGGTGGCGCGCACGACCGCCGCCTCCGCCACCACCGGTTCGGCCTCGACATCCACGAAGCCGGCGTCCTCCAGCATCTCGACCCAGCTGTCGATCGACACCGGACGCTCCTGCAGGCGCAGGAGGAAGCGGAAGGCGTTCTTCACCACCCGCCACAGACCGCCCGGGCCCTTGCGCACGAGCACCCAGACCTTGCTCCGGATGATCTGGCGGTCGCGGGCCGACCCACCGCGGCCGAACATCATGTCGCCGATGACGATGACCCCGCCCGGACGCAGCCAGGAGGCGCTCTGCCGCAGCAGCTCGGACTTGTCGGCGTCCCGCAGATGGTGCAGGGCGTAGTTCGACACGACCGCGTCGAAGCTGCCTGGTTCGATCTCCAGCGCCTCGGCGGCGCCGGCGACAGGGTGCACATTCGGCAGACGGCGGACGGCGGCCTGGTCGGCCACGGCGTCGACCATGGCCTGGCTCACGTCCACCGCCGTCACCTCGGCGCCCCGCTCGGCCAGGGGGACCGACAGGGCCCCGGTGCCGCAGCCGATGTCGAGCACCCGCTGACCGGGACGGACCTCGCTGCGCTCGAGCACTGCATCTACGACCCGTTCGAGGTCGGGTCCGCCATGGTGGTCCCAGGCCGATGCCCGCCTGGTCCACACCCGCCGCTGGCGGCTGATGGCGGCCCTGGTCGGGAGTGAGACCGACGGCTCGGTGGTGGCAACCGGTGCTCGGGGGGCCACGTCATTCCCTCCTTGGCGTTGGTGACACGAAGGACGTCAAGGGACCTCTAAATGAGGCCTCGGCAGTCCATACCCCACATGAGCCTCGCCGGACCCTCAGGGCGGGGCCAAGGGAGCCCCGACCGGCACGAGGATGCACCGGGGGGTGGGTACCCTGCCCGTCGGTGCCCACCGAATCCGTCCGGGTCTACCGGCGCCGGCGACTCGTGGTGGGCGGCGGGATCCTGGTGGTGGTGGCGGCGGCGGTGACCGCGGCCACGGCGCTCTCCGGTCGGGGGACGCCGGCGCCCATTGCGACCCACCGCGCCCCCGCCCAGACGCCCGCCGGTACCGCCCCTGCCGCAAGCGTCACCACCACGAGCGCCCCGTCGGGCCGACCAGGCGCGGTCGGGATGACCACCATGGCCTTCGTCGAGTCCTCAGCGGGCGGCGCCCGGACGCTGCCCACGACGGTCCGCTACCCGGCGACACCTTCGGGCGGGGCCGACCGGGCGGGGGGGCCCTATCCCCTGATCGTGTTCTCCCAGGGCTACGACGTCACCGCCGACACCTACGACGCCCTGTTGGCGTACTGGGCGGCCGCCGGCTTCGTCGTGGCCGACCCCACCTATCCCCACACCTCGCCGGGGGCCAGCGGCGGGGTGGACGAGACCGACATCCTCAGGCACCCGGCCGACCTGGGTTACGTGATCGCCCAACTGGTGGCGGCCTCGTCGGATCCGGCCAGCCCCCTCTACCGGATGATCGATCCGGGCGCGATCGGCATCGCCGGCCACTCCGACGGTGGGGACGTGTCGCTGGCGGTGGCGGCGGACTCCTGCTGCCGGGTCGGCGCCGTGCGGGCGGCCGCGGTGCTGTCGGGCGCCGAGCTGAACAGCTTCGGGGGCCGGTACTACGCCTCGCCGTCCCCGCCCCTGCTGGTCACCCAGGGCAGCGCCGACACCATCAACGTGCCGGCCTGCAGCACCGAGCTGTACAACGCCGCCCCCACGCCCAAGTGGTATCTCGACCTGATCGGCGCCGGCCACCAGGCCCCTTACTTCACCGTCGACCCGTATGAGGAGGCCGTGGCCCGGGTGACCACCGACTTCTTCGACCTGTACCTCCGCCACGACGCCGCCGGGGCGGACCGGATGGTCGCCGACGGGACCGTGACCGGGGTCGCCTCCCTCACCGGGGCGCCGAGCGTTCCGGATGCGCCCGGGTACTGCCCCGGGGCATGATCCCCCAACGCCATGACCGCCGCCATCTACCACCTGGACTACCTGCAGGCCGTCGTCATCGGTCTGCTGCAGGGGATCAGCGAGCTGTTCCCCATCTCCAGCCTGGGCCACACCGTCATCATCCCGTCCTGGATCGGCGGGACCTGGGCCACCCTCGTGCGCCAGGAGGCGCAGCCCGAGAGCCCCTACCTCGCCTTCGTGGTCGGCCTGCACCTGGCCACCGCCTTCGTCCTGCTCGGGTTCTACATCCGCGAGTGGACGCGCCTGGTCGTCGGCTTCTTCACCTCGTTCGGGCACCGCCGTCGCCTCTCGGACAGCGAGCGGCTGGCCTGGCTGATCGTGGTGGCGACCATACCGGTGGGGCTCCTCGGTCTCGAGTTCGAGCACCAGTTCCGGGTGCTCTTCGCCAAGCCCCTGGCCGCCTCGCTCTTCCTGATGGTCAACGGCGTGATCCTCGCCGTGGGCGAGGCCCGCCGGCGCCGGCTCGGGGCGGTCGTGGCGGCCACCACCGGCATGGAGGGGACGGATCCCGCCAGCGGCGAGGGCCCGGCCCGGCGGTTCCGCGACGACCGCATCGTGACCATGGACGCTGGATCGGAGCGGCAGCTGGCCCACATCGGGCTGCCGAGCGCGGCGATCATCGGCGCCTCGCAGGCCCTGGCCCTGCTCGCCGGCATCAGCCGCGAGGGTGTGGCCATGGTCGGGGGGCTCTTCCGGGGGCTCGACAACGAGAACGCCCTGCGCTTCTCGTTCCTGCTGTCGACTCCGGTGATCCTCGCCGCCGGCGCCCTCAAGGTCCCGGACCTGATGGGCTCCCTCGGCCAGGGGGTCCGGGCCCAGGTGGTGGCGGGCAGCGTGGCGGCGGTGGCCACCTCGCTGTTCGCGGTGATCTTCCTCACCCGCTGGTTCCGGACGCGGACCCTCGTGCCCTTCGCCGTCTACTGCCTGGTCTTCGGCCTGGCGTCGACGATCCGCTTCGGCCTGTTCTGACGATCAGTCGCGGCTGTACACGACCGGGTTGATCTCGCTGGCGGCCAGCTCGCCCGGCTTCACCCCGGGCAGCCAGACCTTGAGGTCGAACGCCCGGGCGGGATGGTCGGGCTCGACCGCCCGCAGGCCGTCGGCGAAGTAGATGACGGTCATGACCTCCCGCAGGGTGCCCGTCGGGTTGGGCGGGGCGCCGTGCAAGGTCCAGCCGGCATGGAACGTGGCGTCGCCCGGCTCCATCGCCCCGTGGGTGGTGAGAGGGATCCCGCGGTCGTGGATCAGCCGGCCGAACTCCTCCTCGGATCGGTCGGAGATGGCGAACTCTCCCAGGTAGCCGAGGCGGTGGCTGCCGGAGGCGAAGGTCATGCTGCCGATTTCGGCGCTCACCGGCACCAACGGCATCCACATGGTGATGGTGGCGTCGCGGTCGAAGGGCCAGTAGTACTGGTCCTGGTGGAACGGGGTGAGCCCGCCGCCGCCCTCTTTGAACAGCGCCTGGTCGTGGTAGAGCCTCACCGCCTCGACGCCGAGCAGTTCGGCCGCCACCTTCCCGAACCGGCGGGCCAGCACGAAACGGGCCACCGCCTCGTCGCGGCGCCAGAGGTTGGGGACCTGGAGGAAGGCCTTGCCGTAGGTGTCGCGCTCGGCGAGGGGACGGGTCTCGCGGCTGTGGCGCAGGGCGGCGTCGCGGATCACCGGACGGAAGTGCTCCACCTCGGCCGGGCTGGCCAGTCCCCTCACCACGGCGTGGCCGTCGCGCTGGAAGGCCTCGATCACCTCGGGGGCGAGGGGGTGGTCCGAGCTCAGATCCGGTTCGCGCTCCAGCTTCGTCGCCACGTGTCCTCCGTCCCAGCTGACGACCGGGTCAGCACCGGGCCCATCGTGCCACGGCACGTTAGGACCCGGCCCGACCGCCAGTCGGGGGGGCCGCCCACGCCTTGAGGGTGTCGATGAACGTCGAGGGCCCCGGCACGTGGGCTGTCACCGACTCCCCCGAGGCAACAGTGACGGTGACCTCGCTCATCGAGAGGTGCCCGAGGCTGCGCACCCCGGCGACGTCGAGGCGGGGGATGCGCCGGGGGGCGTCGCCGGGCACGGCCACGTACAGGGCCTCGTCCGTCAGGGCCCACCACCCCGCCGGATCGAGGCGGACGGCATCGGTTATGCGCTCGCCGTCGGGCAGGACCGCCCTGACCGCCCTGCCGGCGCGCCACCGCCACCATCTGCGACCTGATGACACCGGATCCCGTTCACCGCCTTACCTGCCGACCGGCAAGTAAGGGCCAATGTAGCATTGCCGTCGCCCGGACGCGCATGGCGGTGGGACGGCGGGCGCGCCACAATCAGGGCGACCCGGCGGAAGAGCCGGAAGAATGGTGCGCGTAGGACCGGCCCTGGAAGCCGGGGAAGAAGCGAGGGGCCGGTGAGCCTCAACCCGGGAACGAGGAACCAGATTCTCGAGATCGCCCTCGAGCTGTTCAGGGCGCAGGGATACAGCGCCACCTCCCTGCGCCAGATCGCCGAGAGTGCCGACCTGACCAAGGCCGCCGTCTACTACCACTTCCCGGCCAAGGAGCAGATCATCATCGAGCTGACCCGGCCGTTCCTCGACGAGGTCGAACAGATGGTGGACCTGATCACCGACGACCCGCCCCGCCAGCCCGGCGACCAGATGCGGATGATGGGCGAGTATCTCGACCTCCTGGTGCGCCACCGCGACGTGATCTCGCTCCTGCGGGAGGACCCCGCCACCCAGCACCATCCCGAGGTGGGCCAGCGGGGGTTCGCCCTCAACGCCCGCCTGGTTGCCCATCTGGCCGGGGAGGAGGCCGGCCACGACGCCATCACCCGCACCCGCTGCGCCTTCGCCGCCCTCCACGGCATCCTGTTGTGCGATCCCGAGTGCCTCGAGGAGGCCCGCCCGGTCGTGCTGGGGGCGGCCTGGGCCGCTCTCATGGCCCCCCCGGCGGGGGAGGGTCCCATCGCGGCGGCGGTGCAGACCACCCACTAGTCCAGGCCTCGGCCGCCCCGCGGGCCGGTGCCGGTGCGACCGCTGGGACATCGATCGGGGTGAGGGTCCGAGGGCCCTCAGACGAAGGTGTAGTGGTCGGCCGGTCCCGCCGCGCTGTTGCCCGCCGAGCTGACCACCACCACGTCGACCGTGCCCGGCGCCTCCGCCGGGGCCAGGGCCATCAGCTGGCCCGGTGACTGCACGATGAAGCGAGAGGCCGCCACCGAGCCGAAGCGGACGGCCCGCACACCGGTCAAGCTCGTCCCGCTCACCGTCACCCAGTTGCCCCCGATCGACGGACCCGCCGGCGGGCTCACCTTGGTCACCGTCGGGGGCGGCGCCGACCGGGCCGCGGCCCCGGCCGACCCGGCCCCTTCCGCCGCCCCACCTGCTCCGGCGGCCGGGCTGAGCGGCGCCGGGGCGCCGGCCGGTGCGGCCGTGCCACCGGCCCCTCCGGTGGCGAAGGGGCCGGCCACCGGGAGGGCGGACGCGCCACCTGCTCCGGCGGCGGTGTCGGGTCCCGACCGGGTCGCCGACGACCTAGCGGTCCGGGCCGGGCCGCCCGAGGCCGCCGTGGTGCCGGACCGGGTCTGACCCAGGCTGAAGGCGAGGGTCACTCCGAGGGCCATCACCGCCAGCACGGCCGCCGCCGCCGCCCACGGCTGCCACGTCGTTCCTGGCCTCCTCACCCGGGCCGGCCGATGCCGCCGCAGCGTCAAGCTCGGCGGCGGAGGGCCGGGGGTGCCGGCCTGGGTGGCCTGGCCCGAGGCGAGGGCGGCCTCCAGCCGGCGCCTGACCGGTTCGGGAACGGGGCGGGGGGAGTCGATGCCGGCCATCCACACGGCGACCGGATCCGGCTCGCCCTCGGCGTCGCCCGAGGAACCGGTGGTCAGGAGGGCGTCTTCCAGCCGGGCCCGGAGATCGGGGGGCAGGGACCGGGGGGCGTCGATGCCAAGGAGCTCCTCGTCGGGGGGGTCAGTCATCGGCCCCCTCTTCCATCTGGCGGCGCAGGGCGTCGCGGGCCCGCTGCAGCAGCGACTGGACCTGCACCCGGCTGCGGCCGACCTCGGTGGCGATCTCCTCCACCGTTCGCTCGTCGAGGTACTTGAGCACCAGCACCTGCCGGTGGAGGCTGGAAAGTCGGCCCAGCGCCCGGATGACCCGGTCGTGGCGCTCGACCGGCTCGGACAGGTCGTCCACCCCCTCCTCGCCGACCACGGCCAGGCCCGACCGGGCCCGCTCCTGCCTGCGCTCGAGGTCGTAGTGACGGGCCAGGCGCCGCTTGGCGATGGCGCACATCCAGGTGGACAGGGCGGCGTCCCCCCGGTAGCCGGCCGCCGAGCGGACCGCCTCCAGCAGGGTCTCCTGCAGCAGGTCCTCCGCCACCGCCTGGTCGCCGCCCACCCGGGCGTAGAGGAACCCGTAGACGATGGGGGCGACGGCGTCGAGCAGCTGGCGGACGGCGTCGGGGTCCCGCGCCACGCATCCCTCGAGCAGCTGCTTGTCCGCCGGGTGGGCGGCGGCTTCGGCCATCGTCGTCAACGTCTAGTCGAACGGGAGCCAGGCCACGTCGGAGAAGCTGTGCAGGTCGCTGGCCAGCACCCCGGCGTTCGACACCGTGTAGAGCAGGTCGCCGGCGACCAGGGCCCGCTGGATGCCGGTCCCGCAGCACGGCACCATGGCCGGAGCGCCCACCGCCGCGGCCCGGCCCGCCGAGGCGCTACCCGGCGGCGGTGAGGGCTGGTGGCCCTGGTGGCTCACCCGGCCGACCTCGGCCAGGGAGTCGCCGGGGCGCAGGTGGAAGGCGATGGCGCCGTCGAACCACGTGCTGCCGCCGGGCTCGGTCACCGGCAGGACCACCAGGTTGGCCGCCGGCCAGTAGAGAAGAGCGTGATGGTCGCTCTGCGCCGGCGAGTTGGCCCCGTCCAGGACCAGGCGGCTGGCCAGCTTGGGCGAGGTCGGCCGGCTCACGTCGAACAGCGAGATCTGCAGGCCGGTGGGATGGGCGTTGGCGTCGACGGCCTGACCTACGCCGAGCAGGGCGTCGGCGCCGACCGGCTGCAGGACCGAGGAGTAACCGCTCACCTCCAGCTGGCCCTGGACCCTTGGTGCACGGGGATCGCTCAGGTCCACCACGTACAGCGGATCGATCTGGCGGAAGGTCACGACGTAGCCGACGTCGCCCAGGAAGCGCACTCCGTAGATGCGCTGGCCGGCCCCCAGGTCCGACACCGTTCCCACCGGCGCCAGCACCCCGCCGGCGGCATGCAGCACCGTGACCATGTTGTCGGACAGGGTCGCCGGCGCCTGGCCCTCGCCCGGGGCGGGGGTGGCCTGGCCGACGGTGCTGGCCACCCGCAGGTCGCCCTGATACTCGGACAGGGAGTACTGGTCGATGAGGCTTCCGGCCACCGCGCCTGACGCGGCGTAGCGGGGGTGGGCCGGGTCGCTGATGTCGAACTGGTGGATGTCGGTGGTGACCCCGGTCGGGTCGGGTGTGTAAGCCATGCGCTGCTGGTCGGCCCAGGTCTGGGTGGCGACGTAGACCGATTGGACGCTGGCGTAGACGGTGGCGGCGTCGCCCATGACCGTCACCTCGGCTCCGGCCTGGTCGCTGTCGGGGTCGAGGCTCACCAACGACACGGTGTCCAGGCCCGAGGCGACGGTGGGGTGCATGGCCAGGGCGCAGGAGGCGGTGGTGCGCACCCCCGTCCGGTCGTTGGTGACGCTTGGCAGCCAGTCGGCCACCGTCGAGGCGGCCACCGCCGCCCGGTTGGCGGCCAGGGCCGCGCCCTGCGAGCCCGGCCCGGAGGGGTAGACGAAGGGCAGGCGGGGCTGGCCGTCGAGGACTACCTCCAGCCGGCCGGCCACCACCCGGCTGTCCACCAGGGTGCCGTCGAGGCTGAACGAGCGGGTCACCCGGGGGTGGTAGGGGTCGCTCAGGTCCACCACCGTGACGGCCGTGCGCGACGACGGCGGCTCGGCCGGGACGAGTGCCGGCGGGGCCGGCGTACCGGAAGGACCCGAAGGCGGGGCCTGCTCCGGAACCGGGGCGGGAACGGCGTAGGCCTGCTTCTGGCCGATCAGCACGGCGTCGTGGCCGACCAGGAACAGCGAGGGGCTCCACTGCCCGTCGACCGAAACCGATGCGGCCAGGCGGGGGGGCCGGACTCCGACGTCGACCACCTCGAGACGGCTGCCGCCGACGACGGTGGCCAGCACCCGGCCGTCGGTCTTGGCCAGGTCGGGCTCGTCCACCCCGGCCTCCTGGTTGTTGGTGGCCGAGTAGGGGGCTCCGGCGCCCTGGTCGGGGGCGGAGGACGCCGCTGGCGCGCCGGCCCCCGCCCCCGCCGCCGGGGCGGCGGCGGCCGAGCCGGACGATGCGGCCATCGGGGCGGCGGCACCCATCGGGGCGAACCGGGCGCCGCCGGAGACGGCCACCGGGCCCCCGGCGTAGAGCGACTCGGTCGGCAGGCCGGTGGCGCCCACCTCGGCCAGGGCCTCCCCTCGGACCTGGTCGAGGAACCCGGTGCAGCTGTCGTAGTGGACCAGGCTGACCAGGGCCGCCCGTGCCGGCGCCGTCGTCGGGACCGGCCGGGACGGGACCGTGGTGGAGGTGGTGGGCGGCCCGAGCCCGCGCGACGCCGGCACGGAGCACCCGGCGATGAGGCCCACCGTCGCCAGACAGAACGCCGTCCTGGCCATACGCATGCCCGTGCCTCCCTTGGTCGTTTGGGTGTTGGTGGGCGACCGGGGCGTCGATCAACCGCGGCGGCGGCTGATGCGGGAGGGGGCACTATGGTCGGCTGCATCGGGGGCGGAGACGAGTGTGGGAGTTGGCGGCAGGACGTCGGTGGGGGCCGGTGCCCCCGCCCGGCCCGGGCGGGGTTGACCTGGAGCGCCCAGCAGCTTCCGGTCCGTCGGCGCCTCGACCGGCGGCCAGGCAGATCACCCTCCTGTAGGGCGGAGAGGGATGACCGGTCCGTGACAGGAAGGAGGTAGCAGTGGCGCGCACGCTCATAACCGGGGGTTCGGTCTTCGACGGAACCGGGTCGCCGCCTGCTCCGGCCGACGTCGTGGTGGAGGACGGCGTCATCGTCGAGGTCGGCAGCGGGCTCGACGGCGACGAGGCGGTTGACGTCGGCGGGCGCACCGTGCTGCCCGGCCTGTTCGACTGCCACGTGCATTTCACCTTCAGCGGCGACCTCGACCCGCTCAGCCGCATGACCAGGCCGTTCTCCTACCGCTACTTCGAGGCGGTAGCCAACATGGAGGCGACCGTGCGGACCGGGGTGACGTCGGTCCGCGAGGCGGGCGGCTCAGACCTGGGGGTCAAGACTGCCGTGCAGAAGGGCCTGGTGCGGGGCCCCCGCATGCAGATCTCGATCATCATGCTCAGTCAGACCGGCGGCCACGGCGACGGGCACCTGCCCTCCGGAGGGTGCTTCACGGCGATGCACGGCTTCCCCGGCAACCCTGCGGCCCTGGTCGACGGCCCCGAGCAGATGCGCCAGCGGGTGCGGGAGCTGATCCGCGAGGGCGCCGACGTCATAAAGGTGGCGACCTCGGGCGGGGTGCTCTCGATGAGGGACAACCCCAGGCACGGCCACTTCCGCGACGACGAGATCGCCGTCCTGGTAGCCGAGGCCTCGGCGGCAGGCATCCACGCCATGGCCCACGCCCAGGCGACCGAGGGGATCAAGGCCGCCGTCCGCAACGGGGTCCGCTCCATCGAGCACGGCATCTACCTCGACGACGAGGCCATCTCCATGATGATCGAGCGGGGGGTCTGGCTGGTGCCCACCCTGGCGGCGCCTCGGGCCGTCATCGCCGCCGCCGAGTCCGGCACCAGGATGGACGAGGCGGTGATCAGGAAGGCCCGCGAGGTTCTGGAGGCGCACACCGAGTCCTTCCGGTCGGCGGTGGCGGCCGGGGTGCGGATCGCCATGGGCACCGACAGCGGGGTCGGGCCCCACGGTCGCAACCTCGAGGAGCTCGGCCTGATGGCGGAGAACAGCTCCATGTCTGCCCTCGACGCCTGGGTGGCGACCACGTCCAGCGCCGCCGCCCTGTGCGGGGTGGATGATCAGCTGGGGACGGTGGTGCCGGGCAAGCTGGCCGACCTGGTAGTCCTCGACGGCGAGCTCACCGACCTAGACAAGCTCGCCGAACGGGTGTGGGGGGTGTGGAAGGGCGGAGCCCGTCTGGTCTGATCCGGCGTCGGGCAGCCGGCCATCGGCCGCAAGCCGCCGGGTGGAACATCACGCGCCGGCCGGTGCAGGGGCCGCCCCGGTTTATGGGCCACGGGGGGTCCCCGGTGCTCAGGGCCCCGGCGGGGGCGGTGGCGGGGCGCCAGGTGGGGCCGCCGGCCCACCGAGGTCAACCAGCCGCTGCAGGAACTCCTCGCGGCTGAGCTCGCCCCGGGCGTAGCGCATGCGCAGCTCGTGCAGGGCGGGGTCGAACGGGGGCGGCCCCGCGGGGGGCCCGAACCAGGGCCTCGGCGCCGGGTGACCGGACACCACGGCGCCGGTGCGCCAGTAGCGGATCAGGGCCACCACCCCCAGGGCCAGGAGCAGCGCCAGGGCGATCAGGATCAGCACGCCCAGCACGGGGAAGCCCCCCTGCCGGGGGCCTGCATACGGCATCGGGTAACGGAACATCAGGTCCTCCTCGGCGCCATTGAACAGCCCGGCTCTGGGAAGCGACCACATGGCGCCTGGGACGCCACTGTGAACCCGGTCCGGCGGGCGGCCGGCGGGCCCCGGCGTTGGACATAGCCTTGCATGGTGACCAGGTTGCGCATCGCCGCCTGCCAGATCAACACCGTGGTCGGGGATCTCGACGGCAACGTGGCCCGGATAGTCGAGGCCCTGGGCGCGGCCGACGACGCCGGCTGCGACCTCGCCGTGTTCCCCGAGCTGGCCGTGACCGGCTACCCGCCCGAGGATCTGCTGCTGAAGCCCGGCTTCGTGGTCGAGAACCGCCAGGCCCTGGCCCGGGTGGCCTCCGCCTCTGCAACGTGCGCGGCGGTGGTCGGCTTCGTCGACGCCGATCGTGACCTGTACAACGCTGTCGCGGTGTGCTCCGAGGGGCAGATCCAGGGCACCTACCGCAAGCGGCTCCTGCCCAACTACGCCGTCTTCGACGAGAAGCGCTACTTCGCCCCGGGCACGGGGCCGCCGACCCTGTTCCGCATCGGCGGGGTCAAGGTCGGCATCTCCATCTGCGAGGACGCCTGGAGCCCCTCGGGGCCGATCCTGGTCGCCGCCGCCGGGGGGGCCGAGATGGTGGTCAACCTCAACGCCAGCCCCTACTACGCCGGTCGGCTGGAGGAACGGCTCCGGATGCTGGCGACCAGGGCCGCCGATGCCAGCTGTCCCCTGGTCTACGTCAACCAGGTCGGCGGCCAGGACGAACTCGTCTTCGACGGCGGCTCGGTGGTCTTCGACCAGGACGGGCGCCTGTACGCCTCGGCCCCCCAGTTCGTCGAGGACGTGATGATCTTCGACCTGGAGGTGGTGCCTGCTTTCCACAAGCGGCTGCTCGACCCGCGGGGCCACGAGGTGGCCGAGCCGCTGCCCGAGGTCGTACTGACCGCCGGGCCGCGCGCCAACGCCGAGCGGAGGCTGCCCGTGGTCACCGCCCCCCTCGCCCCGGAGGACGAGATCTACGAGGCCCTGGTGCTCGGCACCCGCGACTACGTGGGCAAGAACGGCTTCTCCGACGTCGTCCTGGGGATGTCGGGGGGCATCGACTCCTCGCTGGTGGCGACCATAGCGGTGGACGCCCTCGGCGCCGACCACGTGCACGGCGTGGCCATGCCCTCGCGCTTTTCCAGCGAAGGATCCCTGTCCGATGCCGGCCGGCTGGCGGCCAACCTGGGCATCGAGCTGCGCACGATCCCCATCGAGGCGGTGCACGCGGCGATGCTCGAGGTGCTGGCGCCGTCTTTCGCCGGCACCGATGAGGGGGTGGCCGAGGAGAACATCCAGGGTCGCATCCGGGCCACCCTGCTCATGGCCCTCAACAACAAGTTCAACTGGCTGGTGCTCATCTGCGGCAACAAGAGCGAGCTGGCCGTCGGTTACACCACCATCTACGGCGTGGACATGGCCGGTGGCTTCGCCGTCATCAAGGACGTCCCCAAGACCCTGGTCTACCGGCTGGCCGAGGCCCGCAACCGCCGAGCCGGCCACGACCTCATCCCCCGCTCGGTGATGGACAAGCCTCCCTCGGCCGAGCTGCGCCCCGGCCAGCGCGACGACCAGAGCCTGCCCCCATATGAGATCCTCGATCCCATCGTGCAGGCCTACGTCGAGGCCGACCGCACCCTGGCCGAGCTGGTCGCCGAGCAGGACGACCCCGACCTGGTGCGCCGGGTGGCGCGCATGATCGACCGGGCCGAGTGGAAGAGGCGCCAGGCCCCCCCGGGGGTGCGGGTGACGTCCAAGGCGTTCGGCAAGGACCGCCGGGTGCCCATCACCAACCGCTACCCGGGCTGACCCCGGTGGCGCCGAGGTCGGCCTCGACCTGGGCCGCCCACGCCTCGGTGGCCGCTGCCGCCGTGTGCTTCGGGAGCACCTTCCTGCCTGTGCAGGACGCCGTACGGCACGCCGGCCCGGTGCCGTTCCTGGCCGTTCGGTTCATCGCCGGCGCCGTGATCCTGGTCCCGATCGCCCGCCGCCGCCCCCTGCCGCGGCCGGCCGGCCTGGTGGTGTCGGAGGGGCTGCGCTGCGGTCTGCCGCTCCTGGCGGGCTACCTGCTGCAGACCTGGGGCCTGCGCTACACGACCACCTCGACCTCGGCGTTCATCACCTACATGCTGGTGGTGATGGTGCCCGTGCTGGGGGCGGCGACCGCCAGGCGGCTGCCGGCTCCGGCGGTGGTGGCCGGGGTGGTGCTGGCCGCCGCCGGCCTCTACCTGCTTACCGGGGCCGGCGTCCGGGGCTTCGGGCTGGGGGAGTGGCTGACCCTGGGCTGCGCCTTCTCCTTCGCCGTCAACATCCTGGCCATCGGGCGGGCCGTGGCCAGGGTCGACGCCGTGTGGCTGGCCCTGGCCCAGCTGGCGGTGGTGGGGCTGGGCTGTGCCGTGCCCGGGGCCTTCATCGGCGGCTACCGGCTGCCGGCGGCCACCGTGGCCGCCGCCCTCTACACCGCCCTGGTCGCCTCGGCCCTGGCGTTCGGGCTGCAGATCTGGGGCCAGCAACTGGTGGGGCCGACCCGGACGTCGTTGCTGCTCATGATCGAACCGGTGACCGCCGCCGTCATCGGCCGCCTGGCCGCCCACGAGCGGCTGGGGGCGGGCGGGGTGGCCGGGGCGGCCATGATCCTCGCTGGCATCGCCCTCAGCGAGGCGCCCATCTTGACCGCGGAGTCAAGAAGAACGATGCTGAGCCCGGCTCCGGACGGGGGAGAGCGCCGGGGCCAGGTTCAGGACCCGATCTGAACCCAGGTCTCGAGCAAGGAGCGAGTGGAGCCATGGCCGATCCGAAGAAGCCCCGCCCGGCGTTCGCGCCCTGGGACCGTCGGGAGCTGCCGGGGGCGTTCGACGTGGACGAGACCGCCCGGCGGGTGGGCCACTACAAGTGGATCGAGATGCGCCTGTTCGAGGCGCTCGGCGGATGGGTTGCCACCGTGCCGGAGCTGGACGTCAAGATGCGCCTGGGGACCCACTGCTACAAGCACGCGTGGCACTCCGAGCTGTGGCACAAGCGCCTGCCCGAGCTGCGGGAGATGAACCCGGACCGCCTCACCCTCCCGCCCAATGCCGCCATGGAGGAGTTCGTGGAGGCCATGACCGCCCCCGAGGGAGAGGACAAGACCCTCGAGAAGCTGGTCGGGGTGTACCGGGTGCTGATCCCGCACAAGATCGCCGCCTACACCTACCACCTCAACAACACCTCGCGGATCACCGACGCCCCGACCATCCGGAGCCTGCAGCTGGCCCTCAACGACGAGTTCGAGGACTGGCGCGACGGCGAGATGATCATCCAGTCGATGATCGAGAACGACGACGACGTGCGCCGGGCGACCCAGCGCCAGGCCGAGCTGGAGGCGATCATGGTCCGCGCCGGCGGCATCGCCGGGCCCGGATCCATCGGGATGCCCTCGCCTGAGCAGGCCGAGGTGGGGGCGTGATCGCCGGGGCCGTCCCGGTCCCGTCCGGGGCAGGCCGCTAGTGGCCCGGGTCACCATCACCCCCGAGCAGTTCAACCTGGTCTTCTTCGACGCCGCCCAAATCGCCTCGATCCTCGGGGACTTCGCCGGCAAGGTCGGCCTCGACGCCGACATCCAGGTCAATGTGGACGAGGCCAGCGCCTTGGGCCGGGCCCAGGTGGCATCGCTTGACCCGGTCGTCCTCGAGGTGCAGGGGGGTGCCTTCGAGGACCCCAAGCGCCCCCGTCAGCTGTCCGAGCGGGCCGTGATCGACGTCGCCGGGCGGCTCCTCTACCGGGTGCGGGACCGGCTCGATCCCTCCTTCGGGGAGCCACCGGCGGATGCCGAGCTGACCCTCCAGCAGCTCACCGCCTGGGACGCCTACTGCCTGGGCCGCACCGAGCGCCTCGGCTACCACCCGGCCAAGCCCCGCCGGCTCTACCACTTCCGCAACCGCCACGGCTTCACCGACGTCGCCGACGCCGCCTTCGAGCGGCTGTGGTCGGGCGACGGCCTCACCTGGGCCGACATCGAGGCCGTCTGCGTGGAGACCGCCGCCGCCCGCCAGCCGGCCTGAACCACGGCCGGCCGGAGCGCCCCCGGCCGCCAGCCCGGCGGGGCCCCTATCTCAGGTCGTGGGCGGAGATGCCCTCGAACAGGTCGATGTCCGGGCGCTTCTCCAGAAGCCGCTCGCACGCCCTGGCCATCTCGACCATGTGGTCGGAGTCGAAATGGGCCCGCTGCCTCTCAGGTGAGGCCCACTTCTCGACGATGAGATAACGCCCCGGAACGGTCACCGAGCCGCAGAGGTCGATGTTCCGGCACCCGGGGTGGTTTCTGGACAGGACGACATATTTGGAGAGGACGGCGAGGAGTTGATCAGCAGCGGCCTCGTCCGAGCTCCGGGCGTCGAAGACCATGGTCACGATGGTGACCTCGACCTCCCCCTGCTCGTCGGCGCCGTCGGCCGTCGTCACCCTGCCTCCCCGACTATCAGCCATCGCATGCCAGGCGCCGGTCAAGCTAGCGGTCCGGCTCGGGAGGGTCTGGGAGCGTGGCGTCGAATGTTCAGTTGCAGCCGTTTAGTCCCAAATGTCAGGTCAGGAGCGGTGACCGCGACCGGCTCCGAGGTCATGGCCGGTCAGCGGACGGACGGGGGTTATTGATGGCGAAGCAGCGGGGGGAACGGGACGACGAGGACCTCGTCCGGCTGTATCTCAGCGACATCGGCCAGTACGACCTGCTGACCAAGGACGACGAGGTTCGCCTGGCCCAGGCCATCGAGGCCGGCGACGAGGCTCGCCGCCACCTCGAGTCGGCCCCGGTCGACCTGGCCGTCGCTCGCAAGCGGGAGCTGCGCCGGGCGGTGCGGGACGGGGAGGCGGCCCAGCGGGCCTTCATCCAGTCCAACCTGCGGTTGGTGGTCTCGATCGCCAAGAAGTACCAGGCCTCCGGCCTGCCCCTGCTCGACCTCATCCAGGAGGGCAACCTGGGTCTCATGCACGCCGTCGAGAAGTTCGACTGGCGCAAGGGGTTCAAGTTCTCCACCTACGCCACCTGGTGGATCCGCCAGGCCATCACCCGGGGCATCGCCAACACGGGACGCACCATCCGCCTGCCGGTCCACGCCGGCGACACCCTGGCCAGGGTGCAGAAGGCCCAGGTGCGCCTGGAGCTCAAGCTGGGCCGTCCCGCCACCCTCGCCGAGCTCGGCACCGAGGTGGAGCTGCCCGAGGACAAGCTGCTCGAGGCCCTGCGCTTCCGCTCCGAGCCGCTGTCGCTGTCCGAGCCCCTGCGGGAGGATGGCGACGCCGAGCTGGGCGACGTGGTCGAGGACCGGGGGGCCGATTCCCCCTTCGAGGTGGCCGCCAGCGCCCTGCTGCCCACCGAGGTGGCCCGCCTGCTGGAGCCGCTGGACGAACGGGAGAGGGAGATCCTGCGCCTGCGCTTCGGGCTGGACCGGGGCGAGCCCCGCACCCTCGAGGAGGTCGGGGAGCACTTCAACCTGACCCGCGAGCGGATCCGGCAGATCGAGGCCCGGGCCATGTCCAAGCTCCGCCACCCCTCCAGCGAGACCGGCGCCCGCGACCTGCTGACCGTCTGAGGACCCGGGCCGGGTCCGCCCGCCCGACTAGGTTCGGCCCCGGAGGTGTCCGGGCGCCTGGTGGGCCCCCCCGCCTTCAAAGCGGGTGGTCGTGGCGACCCCACGACGGCGGGTTCGATTCCCGTCCACCTCCGCCACCTCCCTCCATATATATGGCGCGGGATGTGGCGCGCGCTATGTCGGACGGCGGGAAGGCGCCGTGCGTGGCGGGGAGACCGCCGCGGCTGGGGTGGCGCTCCCGCAGGGGCGGGACTAGTGGCGGCCGGGCCCGGGACCGCCCCCGGGGATGGAGCCGACGGGGCCGGGTAGTCTCGAGCCCCATGAAGAAGCTCCTGCTCCTCGCCGTCCTTGTCGCCCTCGGAGCTGTCGCCGCCCGTCGCCTCCTAGCTGACTGATCAGCCCGGTCGCCGACCGGGTCCCGCTGGAGATGGCTGAGCCCGCCGCCCGGCCGTAGGGCTGGACCAGGCGCGAGCCGGCCCTGGCCCCTTCGGCCGCCCGCCGGGCCGCGGTCAGGGCCGCCGTGGCCGCCAGCGAGGCCGCTGCCGCCGGCGCCCTGGACGGCTCGACGCCCCTTCGCAGGTGGTGCCTCCACCACACCCCGGCCGCCCCCAGGCCGACCAGGGCGGCGGCCGCCACCACCGTCGGCGTGCCCCCGGGGGGGTGCCGGCGCTCGCCCAGGGCCACGGTGCGCTCCCACTGGCGCACGTCCCAGCCCCGCTCGCGGGCGAGCTTGGACAGGACCCGGTCGGGGTTGACCACCACGGGGTGGCCCACCGCCTCCAGCATGGGCA
>Ga0070739_10000856_pt1 | contig 51816 bp, 51 predicted proteins | sample Coa_R1_7_FD_66445 | JGI IMG/M metagenome (GOLD analysis project Ga0070739, IMG submission 66445) | Surface soil microbial communities from Centralia Pennsylvania, which are recovering from an underground coalmine fire - Coalmine... | ecosystem: Environmental > Terrestrial > Soil > Unclassified ...
ACGGTCAGTCCGATCGCGCCGAAGGCCGGGGCGACCAGCTTGGGCTCGATGCGGTAGTCGAGGGTGCGGTGGGCGAGGTCGATCGTGCCGCGCCCGGCGACGCGGAACGCCGCGGCGCGCAGGTCGAGGTCGTTGTTGCTGACGATGTTGTTGCGGATCGTATAGCTGCCGCTCATCTCGGCAAAGTCGGTCCGCTGCTGCCGCCGCGCCGCGCTGTCGAAGGCGCTCTGCACGTTGCGGATCATCGCCAGCAGGTCGCTGCCGGCGATCGAGCCGTTGCGCACGTCGAAGCGGCCGCCGCCGGCGAGCGAGGCCATGATCGCCGCCTGGGCGGCGCCGCGCGCGGTGCCGCGGAAGCTGAGGCTGGCGCTGCCGCTGACCCGGCCGCCCCCGGCGAGGTCGTGCATCAGTGCGGCGAGCTGCAGCCCGGAGAACTGGCTGTCGATCGTGAAGGCGGGGACGCCTGCGGCGGTGTCCATCGCGATTCTGGCGCGCCCGCTGCCCGAATACAGCGCCATCTCGGCGATGTCGGCGTCGAGCTTGCCGGCAACGAGGCGCGCGGTGACGTGGGACTTGGCGATCTTGATCGTGTCGAGCGTCAGCGGGCCGAGCGAGAGGTCGAGGGCGGCGTCGACCAGGTGCAGCGGCGTCAGGCTCGGCGGCTTGCCGTGCCCCGAGCCGCCGAGATAGGGGGTGAGATCGAGCCGGTCGATCGCCAGCCTGGCCTCGACCGTCGGGCGCGGTCCCTTGTTCTCGACCGCGATCCGGCCCTTGGCGCTGACCGCGTCGAGCGACAGCGCGCCCTCCGCCGTCAGCTTCGTGGAATCGCGGGCGATGGTGCCGCGATAGGCCGCCTGCACCAGGTCCGGCGCCCCCGCCTCGACGTCGAGCCCGCTCGGTTTGCCGGCGAGAAACGCGGCGGGATCGGCGAGCGCCAGCTTGAAGCTGAGCCGCGTCCGCTGCCAGGTCAGCCCGCCCGCAACCTCGAGCGGGCCGGCCGGCGACGCCGTCACCTTGGCGTCGATCGCATCCGCTTCGACATGCGCGCCGGTGCGCGCGTCGGTATAGCTGAGCTTGCCGTCGGCGATTTTCGCCCGCGCCAGGCTGAGCCCGCTCGGCAGCCGGGCTGCGGCGCCGGCCGCACCGCCGGTGCCCGGGCCGGCGCCGAACTCCCAGTTGCCGCGGCCGTTGCGGTCGACGGCAAGGGTGATCTGCGGCTCTTTCAGCACCAGCGAATGGATTTCGAGATCGCCGTGCAGCAGCGCCGTCAGCCCGACCTCGATCGACAATTTGCCGATGGTCACGAGGTTGCCGGGCTGGCCGGGGCCGCTGGCGAGCGCGACCCCGCGCGCGACGAATTCGGGGTTCGGCAGCAGCGACAGGTGGATGTGGCCGGCGATCTCCGCCTTGCGCCCGGTCGCCGCCTCGATCGCGGCGACGATCCTGCCTTTGTAGGTATCGAACGGGATCAGGGCCGGCACCGCCAGTGCGGCGACGACCAGAGCCGTCGCTGCGCCGAGCCCGATCAGGAGCTTTCGTTTCATGCGGCGAACTCCCCGGCGGCACGCCATTGTCCGCCGATCCGGCGGGCGCTGGCAACTGGTTCATTCGGAGGGGGCGGCTGCGGCGTCCTGCCGCTTTTTCGGCGGGCGCGGCGCGACCATGTCACCGCCGATGACACGCTCGGACGAGATCACCGAACCGGCGATTGCCGCCCTGGTCGCGCGGTTTTACGGCAAGGCGCGGCAGGACCCGCTGATCGGCCCGCTGTTCAACCGCGCCGTCGCGGATTGGGACGAGCACCTCGCCAAATTGTCCGATTTCTGGTCGTCGGTGATGCTCACCACCGGGCGCTACAGGGGCAACCCGATGGCGGCCCATCTGAAGCACCCGATCGAGCCGGAATTCTTCGTGCGCTGGCTGGCGCTGTGGCACGAGACTGCGGCCGAGCTGTTCGCCCCCGCGGTGGCGGCGCAGTTCGGCGAGAAGGCCGAGCGCATCGGCGAAAGCCTCAAGCTGGCGCTGTTCTACCGTCCCGGCGCGGTGCCGATCCGGCGCCGCACCGCACCGCCATAGTTCCGGCCGTCTCTGCCGCACTCGCCGGCCGCGATCCCGCCACCGATCCCGCGGTATTGCGCCTCGCCGCCGGCGGTCCCGCCGCGAACCGGGATCGTCCGGCCCGAGGCGGACGCCTGAAGACCCTGGTGCGGACGGAGGGAGTCGAACCCTCACCCTCGTGCGAGGAGCAGATTTTAAGTCTGCTGCGTCTACCGTTTCGCCACGTCCGCCGCGCCTCAATCCTCGGCCAGGCCTTCGCTCGGCTCGCCGCCGAGGCTGCGGATCAGCGCCTTGATCGCCTCGGCCGCCGCGGCGACCTCCTCGCGCACCGTGCCGCGCACGACCAGCGTGACGCCGAAATCGCTGCGCCGGAAATAGGGGTACGAGCCGATCTCGACTCCGGGATGGCGGTCCTGAATGTCGCTGAGGCCTTTCGCCAGCGTGCCTTCGCCGAGGCTGCAGCTGATGCTGCGGCTCAGCATCCGGGCGCCGCCCTTCAGCCGGTGCTTCAGCTCGGCAAAGATCGCCTGCATGATCTGCGGCACCCCCGGCAGCACATACACGTTCTCGACGCGGAAGCCCGGCGCGCGCGAGATCGGGTTGGGCAACAGGCTCGCGCCTTCGGGCACATGCGCCATCCTGAGCCGCGCCTCGTTGAGCGCGCCGGGCGGATAGTGCGCTTCGAGGATGCGCCGGGCCTCGGGATGCAGCACCAGCTTCACCCCGAACGCGTCGGCGACGCATTGCGCGGTGATGTCGTCGTGGGTCGGGCCGATCCCGCCGGTGGTGAAGACATAGTCGAACCGCCGCCGCGCCTCGTTGACCGCGGCGACGATCGTCGCCGCCTCGTCCGGGATCACCCGCGCCTCGCGCACGCGAATGCCGACCTCGCCGAGCCCGCGCGCCAGGTACGCCAGGTTCTCGTCCTGGGTGCGCCCCGACAGGATTTCGTTGCCGATGATCAGCACGCAGGCGGTGACCACCTGCGGTGCGGCCTCGCTCATCGCCGTTTGCCTCCGCCCGCCTTGCTCCTTCATAGGCAAAGCCGGGCTGCGGCACAATCGGCCAAGACGGCGGCAAGCATTGTCTGCGGGCGCGCGGCGCCCTACTTTTCCTCGCAAGGGTGTCGGCGACGGCGCAGGTGATGCAGCAGGACGTGCGGATGGGGCTGGGCGAGGCGCATGTCGCCGCGCGCAGCGGGCAGATCAAGCTTCACGGCCCGGACGCGTTCGCGGGCATGCGGCGGGCCGGTGCCTTGGCCGCGGCGACGCTCGACTTCATCACCCCTTATGTGCGTCCCGGCATCACCACCGGCGAGCTCGACCGCCTCTGCCACGAATTCATCGTCGGCCACCACGCGATCCCGGCGCCGCTCAACTACCGCGGTTTCCCGAAATCGATCTGCACTTCGGTCAACCACGTCGTCTGCCACGGCATCCCGGGCGAGCGGCGGCTGATGGAAGGGGACATTCTCAACATCGACGTCACCGTCATCGTCGACGGCTGGCACGGCGACACCAGCCGCATGTACCTGGTCGGCGAGCGGGTGCCGCTGAAGGCGCGCAAGCTGGTCGACGTCACCTACGAGGCGATGATGCGCGGCATCGCGGTGATCCGGCCGGGCGTCCGCGTCGGCGCGATCGGCGACGCCATTCAGCGCTTTGCCGAAAGCCATCGCTATTCGGTGGTGCGCGATTTCTGCGGGCACGGCGTCGGCCAGGTGTTTCACGACGCCCCGTCGATCCTGCATTACGGCAAGCCGAGCGACGGCCCGGTGCTGCAGGAAGGCATGTTCTTTACCGTCGAGCCGATGATCAATGCCGGGCGCTGGGAGGTGAAGGTGCTGAGCGACGGCTGGACCGCGGTGACCAAGGACCGCTCGCTCTCCGCCCAGTTCGAGCACACGATCGGCGTCACGGCCACCGGCTATGAGATTTTCACGATCTCGCCGGCCGGGCTGCACCGCCCGCCTTACGAGCTGACCGCTCCGGCACTAGACTAACTTCGCGCTCGGCGCCGGGCGGCTGAACTCAGCGGCGGCGTCCGAAATTCTGCGCCCTCGTCCCTCACGGGCTCAGCCGCACCGTGGCGCGGGCGCTGCGGCCGTCGGCATCGATGACGGTGAGGCGGGCAAAGCCGATCCCCTCGGGCTGCCAGTAGAGCGGCTTGCGCGGCGGCGCCGGCGGCAGCGGCCGGCCGTCGACCAGCCAGCGCAGCGGTCCGCGGCCGCCCGCCGCTTCCAGCGGCAGGTCGCCGCCGCTCCAGGCGACCGTTGCGCCGTCGGGCGGGTAGAGGATGCGGGGGCCGCCGCCGGCGCCGCGATGGGCGAGCGGGCCGGGGTCGAGATGGCGCAGCCGCGGCGGCAGCTCCTGGCGGCTGACGATCAGCGCCCCGGGCGGCGGCGGCGCCGGGGCGGCGCGCGCCGGGCGGCCCAACAGGTCGGCGATCTTGAAGACGATCGGCGCCGCCGTGACGCGGCCGCTTTGCCCCGGCAGCGGCGTGCCGTCGGGCCGGCCCGCCCATACCGCGATCGTCGCCTCGGCGTCGTACCCGACTGCCCAGGCGTCGCGGAAGCCGTAGGAGGTACCGGTCTTGTAGGCGAGGCGCCGGCCGCGGCGGAACTCGGCCGGCGGCACCCCCGGCGGCGGCGGGGCATTGGCCAGGATGTCGTTGACATACCAGGCGGCGGCCGGGCCGAACAGCGCGGTCTCGCGGCCCGGCGGCTGGTCCTCGCGGTAGCGCAGCGGCGCCACCCTGCCGTCGTGCGACAGCGCGGTATAAAGCGTCGCCAGGTCGGCGAGGGTGATCCCGGCGCCGCCGAGCGCGATGGCGAGGCCCGGTTCGGCGCCGGAGGCGGGCAGCTTGAGGCCGATGCCGGCGGCGGCAAGCGCGGCGGCGAAACGGCCCGCGCCGAGCCGGTCGAGCACCGCCACCGCCGGCACGTTGAGGGAATATTGCAGCGCCTCGCGGGCGCTGACCGTGCCGAGAAAATTGCCGTCGAAATCGGTCGGCGCATAGTCGCCGAACCGGCTCGGCCGGTCTTCGACCAGGGTCTCGGGGTGGAGGATCAGCCGGTCGAACGCCATCGCGTAGATGAACGGCTTCAGCGCCGAGCCGGGCGAGCGCAAGCCCCGCGCCATGTCGAGCGTGCCGTGCCGCGCCGCCGCGGCGAAATCGGCGTTGCCGACATAGGCGACGACGGCGCGCCGGCGATTGTCGATGACCAGCGCGGCCAGGGTGGCCTGCGGGTCGAGCGCCGCCGCTTCGCGCTTCAGCAAGGCCTCGACCTGCCGCTGCAGCAGCGGGTCGATCGTCGTCGCGATGCGGGCGGTGAACGGGTCGGCGGCGACCAGGTCGTGGGCCAGGTGCGGCGCATGGAACGGCATCGCCAGGCGGCGCGCCGGCACCGGCTCGGCGATCGCCTCGGCGAGGCTCTCCGGCGCGACGAGCCCGAGCCCCGCCATGCGCCGCAGCACCGCGTCGCGCGCCCGCCGCGCCGCCTCGGGGTGGCGGTCGGGGCGCAGCCGCTCCGGCGCCCGCGGGATCGCCACCAGCAGGGCCGCCTCGGCCGGCGACAGCAGGCGCGGCTCCTTGCCGAAATAGGCGAGGCTGGCCGCCCGCACCCCTTCGAGATTGCCGCCGAACGGCGCCAGGGTCAGGTAGAGGGCGAGCACGCCGTCCTTGCCGAGGCGCCGGTCGAGCGCCAGCGCCTCGCCCATCTCGGCAAGCTTGGCGGCGAGCGTCCGCGGCCGCCGCTCGAGCAGCCGCACCGCCTGCATCGTCAGCGTCGAGGCGCCGGATACAACATGGCCGCGCCAGGCGAATTGCGCCGCCGCCCGCACGGCTGCCGCCGGGTCGACCCCGGGGTGCAGCGCGAAATGCCGGTCTTCGGCGGCGATGAGCATGCGGCGGTAGAGCGGATCGACCGCCTCGGGCTCGACCGGCAGGCGCCATTTGCCGTCGGCGGAGAGAAATCCGCGCAGGATCGAGCCGTCGCGCGCGACGACCAGCGCCGACAGCAGCCGGGCGCGGTCGAGCGCCGGCGGCGGCAGCGCGAGATACCCGGCCGCCAGCGCCAGCGCCAGCGCCGCGGCGGCGGCGATGCCGCAGAGCCTGCGCCTCATCGCGGCGAGACGGCGAGGGTGCCGATCGCCGTGCGGCCGCCGGTCTCGGGATCGTACATGTCCTCCACGACCAGCGCCGGATAGGCGAAGGCGCCCGGCGTCACCGCCCGCACGACATAGGCGAGGGTGAAGTCCTGGGTGTTGCCGCTGAGGTCGAGCGCGGCGACGTAGCGGTCGTCGCGGCCCTCGCTGTACGCCGGCGTCGTCAGGTCCTTCAGCCAGGCATAGCCGCCGTCGCCGCCCGCCGGCGCGGCGTTCTCGATTTCGAAGCCGGCCGGCAGCAGGTCGACGACCAGCGCCCGCGCCGGGTCGGGGCGGTTGACGCGGCGGCCGCGGATGACGACGACGTAAAGCTCGCTCTGCCGCACCTTGGCGAGGTCGGCGGGGGTCCCGTCGCGGTGATAGACCGTGCGGCTCAGCGTGTAGCCGCGGCTCTCGGGCGGCAGCGCGGTGCGCGGCACCCCGGTGATCGAGACCGAGCGCCACAGCGGCGCCGTGCCCTTGTTGGTCAGCGTCTCCGCCGCCGCGCCGGCGCCGAGCGGCCGGCGCCGGTAGAGCGGCTCGCTGCGCGTCTGCGGCGCGCCGTCGCCCTCGGCCACGGTCATCGCGCCGCCCGACAGCCTGGCCGCCGCTTCCGCCGCCAGCAGCAGCCAGGCCTGTTCCTGGGTACTGGTGTGGCCGGCCCTGGCGAACAGCTCGGCGATGCGGTCGATCACCGCGGTCAGCCGCGGCGCGTTCGCCGGGTTGCCGGCGGCGAAGGCGAGCGTTGCGGCGTTGTCGCGCAGCTCGCTGCCGTAGTCGATATAACGCCATTTCGCCGCGCGCTGCGGCGGCCGGTCGAGCGCCGCGGCATAGGCCGCCTCGGCGCGCGCGGCGTCGCCATAGGCGGCGAGCGCCGCGGCGAGCTGGGTCTTGGCGAGCTGGGTCGGCAGGTTGGCGAGCTGGGTATCGGCGAAATAGCGCAATACCGGCAACTCGTCGGCCTTGGCCTCGGCCAGCACGTAATGGGCATAGGCCAGAGCGGGCAGATCCTTGGCGTCGTTGTGCTCCTGGTTGACGTAATCGTGCAGCCAGCCGAGCGCCGCCTTGATCGCATGGTCCGGCACCGCCTGGCCGTGCGCGCGGGCGCGCCACAGGAAATCGCTGGCATAGGCGTCGAGCCACGGCACCGTGTCGTCGCTGTCGCTCCACACGCCGAAGCTGCCGTCGGATTTCTGCAATTCGACGATGTGGCCGATCGCCCGGGTCAGCGTCGCCGCCGGCGAGAAGCCGGGGTCGGCGTGCCACAGCCGGGCGACCTCGTCGACATAGAGCAGGGGCAGGGCGCGGCTCGTGGTCTGCTCGATGCAGCCGTAGGCGTAGCGGTCGAGCGCGCGCAACAGGCCGGGTACATCCCATTGCGGGTGCGGGCTCAGCGACAGCAGCACCTCGGCGGTGCCCGGCAGGAACTCGTCGGCGGCGCTGTCGTCGAGGGTGACGCTCTGCCCCGGCGGGAGCTGCCCGACAAAGCGGCGGAGCTGATAGGCCTGTGCCGGGCGCACCGCGATCGTGAAATCGCGCGCGATGCGCAGACCGTCGGGGCCGCTGAGCTCCAGCTTCAAAGCGACGCTGCCCGGCGCCGTCGCGTCGAGGGTGAAGCCGTCGCCGAAGCTCTGTCCGGCGGCCAGCGCGAGGCTGCGGGCGACCGGCGCGGCGAAATGCCCGGCGCCGCTTGCCGCCAGGGTCAGCCGGTAGTCGCCGGCGGCGCCTTCGAGGTTGTTGACCGCGACGCCGATCCGCGCGCTGTCGCCGGGCGCGAGAAAGCGCGGCAGCGACACCGTCGTCACCACCTTGTCGCGCACCGTCGTCTGCGCGGTGCCGGAGCCGACCTTGTGCGCCGCATAGGCGACCGCCATCAGCCGCGCCTGGCCCTGGAAATCGGGGATGTCGAGCGGGATTGTCGCGGCGCCGTCGGCGTCGAGCCGGACGATGCCGGAATACAAGGCGAAGATGCGGGTGCTCTTGTCGGGCAGGCCGGCGACGGCGCGCTTGGCGAACTGGTCGCCGCCGCTGCGCAGCACGCCGACCGCGCCGGCTCGCGGATCGATCAGCCGGCCGTAGAGGTCGCGCAATTCGACCCCGAGCTGGCGCTTGCCGAAATAATACCGCTCGGGCGCCGGGCTGGCGAAGTCGGTCAGTTGCAGCACCGCCTCGTCCACCGCGGCGAGGGTGACGTAAGCCTCCTCGCCGGCGGCCAGCCCGGATACCTTGAGCGGCACCTCGATGCGGCTGCGCGGGCGCACCACGTCGGGCGCGGCGATGGCGACGGAAAGGCTGCGCGGCGCCGGGTCGATTTCGAGCCAGGCGACGCCGACGGCGCGCCCCGGCCCGTGCTGCTGCGGCCCGGGCAGCGCCGCGGCGAGGCGCGACGGCCGATAGGCGCTGACCAGGGCATAGACGCCGCTGCCCCAGTCGCTGCCGACCGGGATCTCGACCGTCGTGCCTTCGGCCGGCAGGCTCAGCGCGCGCAGCGCAATCACCCGCTCGCCGGCGATCGCCAGCTCGGCCTCGCCGGCAAACGGCGCCTTGACGAACAGCCGGGCGGTCTCGCCCGGGCGGTAGCTCTTCTTGTCGAGCTTGGCTTCGAGCTTGTCGGGCACGTCCGGCAGCGCCGCCTCGACCCACCAGCCGACGTGAAAGCGCAGGCTCGACTGGGCGCCGCTGGCGCCGTCGGCGACCTCCCAGCGGTAGCGCCCCGGCGGCAGCGTGCGCGACAGCTCGGCCGGCTCGGCGGCGGCGACGTCGAGCGTGCCGGCGGCGACCGGCTCGTCGCGGATCGAGGTGCGGTGGCGCCAGCTGCCGTTGACCGAATACCATTCGTACTGCCACCGCTCGCGCAGCAACTCCCAGCGCAGGCCGGGCGCGGCGGCGCGTTTGCCCTGGCGATCGAGCGCGATGACGTCGAGCACCGCCGGCTGCCCTTCGGCGACGCCGTCGTCGCCGGCCGGCGATTTCAGCCCGATCGCCAGCGTACGCTGGCGGATCGGCCGGGTCAGGGTCTGCGAGACCGCGCGGCCGCTCGGCTCGAACACGTTGACCCGGATCGTCGCCGCCAGCGGCCGGGTCTTGTCGGGCAGGTCGCCGAGGGCGACCGGCAGTTCCGCCTTGCCGTTCTCGTCGGTGGTCTGGGCCTCCAGGTCCTGGCGGGTGCCGGCATATTCCTCGCCGGCCAGGCCGAAGCTGTAGCCGGGAAAGTCGGGGTAGGGGTTGTCGTCATAGGCGAGCGACACCTCGCCTTCGACCGCGAGCCCCGCGCCCGGGGCGCCGTAGTAGTAATCGGCCGCGGCGGTGACCGCGAACGGCGCGTCCGGCACGATCGGCTGCTCCGGCGCGGAGAGCGTCACCTTCAGGGTCGGCGGCACGAAGTCCTCGACGCGGAACTCGGCGGTGCCGATCGGCGCCGCTTTGGGGTCGAGCCGCAGCTCGATCCGCCAGGCGCCGATCCGCGCATCGCGCGCCAGCGGAAAATCCTGGGAATAGCCGCCGAGCCGGTCGCCGCCGAGCTGGCGGTTGTCGACCGCCACCCCGTCGGGGCGGACCAGCCGCAGGTTCAGCGGCAGGCCGCCAAGCGCCTCGCCCTTGTCGTCGCGCACCAGCGCGGTCAGGTGAACGGTCTCGCCGGGCCGGTAGATGCCGCGCTCGGTATAGAGGAAGGCGTCGACCGGCCCGGGCGCCGGGCGCCCATCGACGCCGCGGTCCGACAGGTCGAAGGCGGCGCGGCCGACTTCGAGGAAGTTGAAGTCGCCGTCCGGCCCGTAGGCCATCACCGCAAACGGCGCGTCGCCGCCCTTGCCGCGCAGCAGCCCGGCGGGGATGCGGGCGAGCCCGTCGGCGTCGCTCGTCGCCGCCGCCAGCTCGCCGTTGTTGCGGGCGTAGAGCTTGAGCGACACCCCGCGCAGCGGCCGCGCGGTGTCGAGCGAGCGCACCGCGACGGTCAGCCCGTCGCTGCCCTTGTAGGCGGTCAGCCCGAGGTCGGAAACCAGGATCCAGTTGGTCGCCTGCAGCGCATCGTAGACGTCCTTGACGTCGGCGCGCTCGACCACCGCGAGGTAGACGCCCGGCCCCTTGTCCTTGAGGATGTCCTTCAGCGGGATCGCGGTGACCGCCGGGCGGTTGCGCTCGCCGGCGATCGCCATCTCGCCCTGCCACACCAGGCTGCCGGTGCGGTTGATCACTGCGTCGACCTCGTCGGGGTCGAAACTCATCGTCAGCTTGTCGGCGTCGAGGCTCGGCACCAGGTTGCGCTCGTTGACCTTGAGCAGCCTGACCTTGACCCGGTCGAGGTTGATCGTCGTCACCGGCAGGCCGGCGCTGCCTTCGCGCGGCAGCACGTAGCCGGTGCCGGCAAAGCTGATCGCCGGCTTGCGGTCGGGCACGACGATTCGCGTGCTGAAGGTCTCCGCCGTCTTCTCGCCGCTCGCCGAGGGCAGCCCGGCGAGGAGCCGGACCTGGTAGGTCGTGCCGTGCTTCAGCCCGTCGAGGCACAGCGTGTCGCCGCGGGCGGTGACGATGCCGTCGAAGGCCGGCTCGCTGCGCACATAGGCGGGATAGGACACCTCGCTGCCGGTCGCGATCTTGTCGTTGAGCTTGAGGCACAGCCGGGCGAAATCGGCCTCGGCCTCGATCTCCGCCTTGGTCACGCGGAACGCGGTCAGCCGCGCCAGTTGCTCGACCCGGGTCGCCACCGCCGGCGATTTCGCCAGCGCCAGCCCGGCGCGGAACACGGCGAGCGCCTGCTTCTGCTGGTCGTGGCGGTCGAGGTCGCGGCCGATGACGAACAGGGCGGCGGCGCGGTCGCCGGGCTGGGCGGCGCGCAGATAGGCGTTGTAGGCGCTCGCCATCGTGTGGTCGTCGCGCGCGGCGAACTGGGCCTCGGCGAGCGCCAGCCAGGTCGCCGCGCCGTTGTCGCCGTAGGCGATCGCGCGGGTGAGGTCCTCGATCGCCTGGACGTAGCGCCCGGCCGCGTATTCCGCGGCGGCGTCGGCGCGCAGCCGCGGGATCAGCGCCGGCCGGCGCTTGGCGGCGGCGACGCTGTCGGCCAGTTCCTGGCGATAGGCCTCGGCGGCCTCGGCGAGTTCCTTGGACTGGTACTCGGCGGCGCTCGCCGTCGCGCCGAACCAGCCGGCGAGGATCAGCAGCACCGCAGCAGATAACGTGCGCAGCATCCCCTTCCCCTCTTTGCTTGAGCCTCCGCCCGGCCCTGGTGCACTGTGCGGGGCGTCAGTGGCGAGCGCAACGGAGATCAGCATGAAGGTCGGTTTCGTCGGTCTCGGGATCATGGGGCACCCGATGGCCCTCAATCTGTTGAAGGGCGGGCACGACCTGTTCGTCTACGGCAAGCGGACCTGTCCGCCGCCGGTGCGCGAGGCGGGCGCCACGGTGTGCGACACCGTGCAGGAGATCGCCGAGAGGAGCGAGGCGGTCATCATCATGGTGCCCGACACGCCGGACGTGCGCGACGTGCTGTTTGCGCCGCAGGGGGTGCTCGCCGGGCTCAGCCCCGGCAAGGTGGTGGTCGACATGAGCTCGATCTCGCCGATCGAGACCAAGGAATTCGCCGCCGAAGTGGCGAAAAAGGGCTGCGACTACGTCGATGCGCCGGTCTCGGGCGGCGAGGTCGGCGCCAAGGCGGCCAGTTTGACGATCATGGCCGGCGGCTCCGAGGCGGCGTTCAACCGGGTCAAGCCGCTGTTCGAGCTGATGGGCAAGAACATCACCCTGGTCGGCGATGTCGGCGCCGGGCAGACCGCCAAGGTCGCCAACCAGATCATCGTCGCGCTGACCATCGAGGCGGTGGCCGAGGCGCTGTTGTTCGCCTCCCGGGCCGGCGCCGACCCGGCCAAGGTGCGCGCCGCGCTGATGGGCGGCTTCGCCTCCTCGCGCATCCTCGAGGTCCACGGCGAGCGCATGATCAAGCGCACCTTCGCCCCCGGCTTCCGCATCGAGCTGCACCAGAAGGACCTGAACCTGGCGTTGAGCGGCGCCCGCGCGCTCGGCCTGTCGCTGCCCAACACCGCGACGACGCAGCAGCTGTTCAACGCCGCCGGCCCGCTCGGCGGCAAGGGCTGGGACCATTCCGGCCTGGTCCAGGTGCTCGAACACCTCGCCGGCCACAAGGTCGCCGAAGGGTAGGGGTCAGGCGACGATTTCGACCTTGCCGTCGAGCGCCATCAGCCCGAGCTCGACGAGGAGCTGCGGGTAGCGCTTGTTGATCTCGGCGCGCAAGGCCCGCATCTGGGCCGCGTGCAGGTCGAACTCCTCCTTGCCCTTGAGATCCTTGCCGAGGATCACCTTGTAGGCGCCGCAATCGCGGTGGTCGATGACGACGATCTTGCGGATGTGGTGCAGGTCGAGCGCGACCTGGACATGCTCCCAGAAGGTCTGGCCCCAGGCGGGGAACTTGTCGTTGCGGGCGCCGAGCGACGCGCCGGCGAGCACGATCTGGTCGTATTTGCCGGCCATGCCGTGCGCGCTCATGTAGTTCGTCGTCTTCGCGGTCAGCCGGAAGTCCATGCAGTTGAGCAGCAGCGCGTCGGTGCCCGCGGCGGCGCGGACGCGGTCCGCGGGTGCGAGCGCGGCGGCGAGGCCGGCGGCGCCGAGGCCGAGGAGCCGGCGGCGGTGGAGGCGGCACTCAGGCGGGTGATGCATGGCAGTCATCTTCGTCTCCCCAAACCCGGCGAATGATGCTTCCATAACAGAGACGTCGCCGCCGTGGCAAAGGCGCGGGCGAGGGGGAATGGCCGAAACCAGGGTTAAGAGCGAGATTGCCGGCTCGGTATGGAAGATCGAGGTCGCGGTCGGCGACCGCGTCGCCGAGGACGACGCGCTGCTCATTCTCGAATCGATGAAGATGGAGATTCCGCTGCTCGCGCCGCGCGCCGGCGTGGTCCGCGCCATCCTGGTCAGCGAGGGCGAGCCGGTCGCCGAGGGCGATGTCGCGGTGATTCTCGAATAGGTTATGCTGTCGGTGCAACAGGCGAGGCGTTGACGCGATGCGACTGTCCGATCTCGGCCGCGATGCCAAGGTCAATGCGCTGATCTGCAGCGGCCACACGCTGTCGCATTTCTACATCCTGTGCCTGCCGACGATGTTCGTCGCCTGGCAGCGCGAGTTCGGCGTGTCGTTCGCGACGCTGGGCATCTCGGTGGCGCTGATGTCGGCGACCACCGCGGTGGTGCAGACGCCGATCGGCTTTCTCGTCGACCGCTGGGGCGCGCGCCGCTTCCTGATCGGCGGCACCTTGGTGATGACGCTGTCGGTCGCGGCGATGGGCCTGGCCACCGCGTTCTGGCAGATCGTCGTGCTGGCGATGCTGTCGGGGCTCGGCAACGCGGTGTTTCATCCGGCCGACTACGCGATCCTCTCCGGTTCGGTGTCGCCGGCGCGGATCGGCCGCTCGTTTGCGCTGCACACCTTTACCGGCCATGTCGGCTTCGCCTCGGCGCCGCCGGTGACCGCGGCGCTGACGCTGCTGCTCGGCTGGCGCGCCACTGCCGTCGCGGTCGGGCTCCTCGGCATTCCGGTGGCGCTCTCCATCGTCTGGCAGAGCCGCATCCTCTCCGACCAGAAGCGCGCCCCCGCCGCGTCCGCGGCCGCGAAGGGCGGCGGCGCCCGCATGCTGCTGTCGCGCTCGGCGCTGCTGTTCTTCGGCTTCTTCATGGTGTCGTCGATGGCCGGCGCCGGGGTGCAGGCGTGGCTGATCACCGTGCTGCACACCACCCACGGGGTCAGCCTCGAAGCGGCCTCGTCGTGCCTGACCGGCTTCATGGTCGGCACGATGAGCGGGGTCTTGCTCGGCGGCTGGGTCGCCGATCGCACCGACCGGCTGTTCGCCTTCGTCTTCGGGCTGACCGTGGTCGGCGCCGGGCTGATGGTTGCCGTCAACCTCTTCGTCCTGCCGCAGGCCGCGGCGGTGGCGCTGCTGTTCGCGACCGGTCTGCTGATCGGCGCCAGCCGCACGCCCCGCGACGTGATGGTCAAGGACGCCGCGCCGCCGGGCCAGATCGGCAAGCTGTTCGGCTTTGTCAGCGCCGGGCTGGCGCTCGGCGGCGCGATCATGCCGGTGCCGTACGGCATGCTGATCGACGCCGGGCGGGCCGATCTGGTGCTGCCGCTGGTGGCGGCGCTGTGGCTGGCCAGCCTGTTGTTCATGGGCAGCGCGCGGGCCGGGACGCGGTCGCTGCCGCTACCGGCGGCGGCCGATTGAGTCAGCCGCCCGGCGAGCTCTACCGCGCGCGGTGCGACGGCGGGCTGGTGCGGCCCGATCCGGCGCAGCGCCGCGTCGTTGCCGCGCTCGACCGCCTGCACGGCGCGCTCGACGGCTATGTCGCGGTGCCGCGGCCGCGCTCCTGGCTGGCGCGCTGGCGCAGCCGCGACGCCGGGCGGCCGCGCGGCATCTACCTGTGGGGCCCGGTCGGGCGCGGCAAGTCGATGCTGATGGACCTGTTCTTCGCCGCCGCGCCGGTCGCGGCGAAGCGGCGGGTGCATTTTCACGCCTTCATGCTCGACGTGCACGACCGGGTCGAGGCGGCGCGCCGCGCCCGCGCCCGCTCGCCGATCCTCGGCGTCGCCGCCGAGCTCGCCGCCGAGGCGACCCTGTTGTGCTTCGACGAGTTCCAGGTCAACGACATCGCCGACGCGATGATCCTCGAGCGCCTGTTCCGCGCCCTGTTCGACGCCGGCGTCGTCGTCGTCGCCACCTCGAACCGGCCGCCCTCTCGGCTTTACGAAAACGGGCTGCAGCGCGACCGGTTTCTGCCGTTCATCGCGCTCCTTCAGCAGACGCTCGACGTCGTCGAGCTCGACAGCGGCCGCGACTATCGCCTCGCCCGGATGATCGGCAAGGCGGTCTACCACCACCCGCTCGGCGAGGCCGCCCACGCCGCGCTCGCCGAGGCCTTCGCGGCGCTGACCGAGGACCGCGCGGCGGCGCCCGAGACGCTCACCGTCAAGGCCCGCGACCTCGTCGTGCCGCGCGCCGCCGGCAACGTCGCCTGGTTCGGCTTCGACGAGCTGTGCGCCCGGCCGCTCGCCGCCGCCGACTATCTCGCGCTCGCCGAGCGTTACGCCGCGCTGCTCGTCGAGGGCATCCCGCGGCTCGGCCCGCGCCAGCGCAACGAGGCGCAGCGCTTCCACATCCTGGTCGACACGCTGTACGAGGCGCGCACCCTGCTGATCGCCTCGGCCGAGGTGCCGCCGCAGCAGATCTACGTCGAAGGCGACGGCAGCTTCGAGTTCCAGCGCACCGTATCGCGGCTGATGGAGATGCAGAGCGAGGACTACATCGCCAACCGGGTCGAACTGTGATACGCCGTGATACACGGTAATCGACGGCTTATGTCATGCCGGACGACAATTCCCCGATCCCGGTGTCGGTGCGCCTGCCCCCCGAGGTGATCGACGGCCTCGACAAGGTCGCCGCGGCGCTCGACCGCCCGCGCTCCTGGGTGATCCTGCGCGCCCTGCGGCAATACCTCGCGGACGAGGGAAGGGAGGTGCTCGACGTGCAGGCCGGTATCGCGCAGTTAGAGCGCGGCGAAATTGTCGATTTCGACGAGGCCATGAAGGATTTTGAGGCGATCGTGGTGCGGGCCGAGGCGAAGGGCTCCGGTACCTGATGGCGAGACACGTCGTTTTTTCACTGCGCGCAAAAGCCTGGTTCGACGCGGAACTGATCTACCTCGGCGAACGCAGCGCCGCGGCGGCGCGCCGCATGGTCGAACGCATCGCAACCGCTCGGCGACCGCTTGCCGATTTTCCCCAAAGCGGGGCTCGGGCCGTGGTCCCGGGAACCCGGCGGCTCGTCGTTGCCCCCTGCGTCCTGACCTATCGCGAAGCGACATCCGATCTCGTCGTCATCCTCGCCATCCGCCATGGGCGGCAACGGGAGATGCTGCCGCCGTCCGACCCGTAGGAGCCCCCGCATGGCCGCACGTCCCGACATCCGCATGACCCCGCAGGAGATGGCGGAATTTCTCCGCCGCCACCGCAAGGCGGCGCTGGCGACGCTCGACCGCGACGGGTTCCCGCATGTCGTCGCGATGAGCTATTTCGAGAAGGACGGCGCCTTCTACATGACCTCCTACGGCAAGGCCCAGAAGGTGGTGAACATCCGCCGCAACCCGCGCGTCGGGCTGATGATCGAGAGCGGCGAGGCCTACGGCGAGCTGAAGGGCGTCATGGTGCGCGGCACCTGCGAGATCATCGAGGGGGCCGAGGCGGTGGAGGCGGCGTTTGCCGGCATGGCGGCGGCGCGCGGCGAGGTGCGGCAGGGGCCGGCGCGTCCCGCCGCCGCGGCGGCGAAGCGCGTCGTCCTCAAGGTGACGCCCCTCAAGGTGACGACCTGGGACCATGCCAAGCTCGGCGGCCGCTATTGAGCGCCCCGGCAAATCGCGCTAAACCGGCCCCACCCTAGGCGAGGATTCATCATGTCACGCAGCAAGATCGCGCTGATCGGCGCCGGCCAGATCGGCGGCACCTTGGCCCTCCTGATCGGGCTGAAGGAACTCGGCGACGTCGTGCTGTTCGACATCGTCGAGGGGGTGCCGCAGGGCAAGGCGCTCGACATCGTCGAGGGCAGCTCGATCGAGGGCTACGACGCCTCGATCACCGGGGCCAACGACTACGCCGCGATCAAGGGCGCCGACGTGGTCATCGTCACCGCCGGGGTGCCGCGCAAGCCGGGCATGAGCCGCGACGATCTGATCGGCGTCAATACCAAGGTCGTCGGCCAGGTCGGCGCGGCGATCAGGGAGCATTGCCCCGACGCTTTCGTCATCACCATCACCAACCCGCTCGACGCCATGGTCTGGGTGATGAAGGAGGCGACCGGCCTGCCGGCCAACCGCGTCGTCGGCATGGCCGGGGTGCTCGACAGCGCCCGCTTCCGCTATTTCCTCGCCGAGGAGTTCAAGGTCTCGGTCGAGGACGTCACCGCCTTCGTGCTCGGCGGCCACGGCGACACGATGGTGCCGCTGATCCGCTATTCGACGGTCGCCGGCATCCCGCTGCCCGACCTCGTCAAGATGGGCTGGACCACCAAGGAGCGGCTCGACCGGATCGTCCAGCGCACGCGCGACGGCGGCGCCGAGATCGTCGAGCTGCTGAAGACCGGCTCGGCCTTCTACGCCCCGGCGAGCGCCGCGGTGGCGATGGCCGAGGCCTATCTGCGCGACAAGAAGCGGGTGCTGCCCTGCGCCGCGCTGCTCAGCGGGCAGTACGGCGTCAACGACCTTTACGTCGGCGTGCCGGTGGTCATCGGCGGCGGCGGGGTCGAGCGCATCGTCGAGATCGAATTGAACGCCGAGGAACGGGCGATGTTCGACGCCTCGTGCGCCGCCGTCCGCACCCTTGTCGACATCGCCAGGAAGATGCGCGCCGCCGAAACCTGATGAACATCCACGAGTACCAGGCCAAGGAGCTGCTGGCGAAATACGGCGTGCCGGTGCCGCCGGGCGGCGTCGCCTACACCGCCGCCGAGGCGGTCGATGCGGCGCGCCGGATCGGCGGCTCGGCCTGGGCGGTCAAGGCGCAGATCCACGCCGGCGGGCGCGGCAAGGCGGGCGGGGTCAGGCTGGTCCGCGCCGAGGACGCGGTCGCCGCCGCGGCGCGCGAGCTGCTCGGCAAGGTGCTGGTCACCCCCCAGACCGGGCCGCAGGGGCGCGAGGTCAAGCGCGTCTATGTCGAGGCGGCGAGCGACATCGCCCGCGAGCTCTATCTGGCATTGTCGGTCGATCGCGGCAGCGGCCGCATCACCCTGATCGCCGCCGGCGAAGGCGGCATGGAGATCGAGGAGCTCGCCGCCCGCGCGCCGGAGCGGATCCGCCGCGTCGCGATCGATCCGGCGAGCGGGGTGTCGCCGTTTCACGGGCGGCGCCTCGCCTTCGAGCTCGGCCTGCCGGCGGTGCAGGCGGCGGCGATGGTCGGCCTGGTCAATTCGCTCTATCGCGCCTTCTGCGAGCTCGACGCCGCGCTGATCGAGATCAACCCGCTGGTGGTGACCGGCTCGGGCGGGCTCGTCGCGCTCGACGCCAAGATGGGGTTCGACGACAACGCGCTGTTCCGCCACCCCGAGATCGAGGCGCTGCGCGACGAGGACGAGGAGGACCCGGCCGAGCGCGAGGCCGGCAAATACGCGCTCAGCTACGTCAAGCTCGACGGCAATATCGGCTGCATGGTCAACGGCGCCGGCCTCGCCATGGCGACGATGGACATCATCAAGGTGCATGGCGGCCGGCCCGCCAATTTCCTCGACGTCGGCGGCGGCGCGACGCGCGAGCGGGTCACCGCCGCGTTCAAGCTGATTCTCGGCGACCCCAACGTCGAGGCGATCCTCGTCAACATCTTCGGCGGCATCATGCGCTGCGACGTCATCGCCGAGGGCATCGTCGCCGCGGCGCGCGAGGTCAACCTCAACGTGCCGCTGGTGGTCCGCCTCGAAGGCACCAATGTCGAATTGGGCCGCAAGATCTTGTCGCAATCGGGCCTCGCCCTGACCCCGGCCGACGATCTCGGCGACGCCGCCGAGAAGATCGTCGCGGCGATCGCCGGAGCGGGCTGATGGCAATCCTCGTCGATTCCGGCACCACGGTGATCTGCCAGGGCTTCACCGGCGCCCAGGGCACCTTCCATTCCGAGCAGGCGATCGCCTACGGCACCCGCATGGTCGGCGGCGTCACCCCGGGCAAGGGCGGCACCCGCCATCTCGACCTGCCGGTGTTCGATACGGTGCACGAGGCGCGCGCCGCCACCGGCTGCACCGCCAGCGTCATCTACGTGCCGCCGCCGTCGGCCGCCGACGCGATCCTCGAGGCGATCGACGCCGCGATCCCGCTTGTCGTCTGCATCACCGACGGCATTCCGGTGCTCGACATGGTGCGCGTGCGCCGCGCCCTCGACGGCTCCGGCACCCGGCTGATCGGCCCCAATTGCCCGGGCGTCATCACCCCCGAGGCGTGCAAGATCGGCATCATGCCCGGCCATATCCACCGCCGCGGCCGCATCGGCATCGTCTCGCGCTCGGGCACGCTGACCTACGAGGCGGTGGCGCAGACCACCGCCGCCGGGCTCGGCCAGTCGAGCTGCGTCGGCATCGGCGGCGACCCGATCCACGGGCTCGACTTCACCGATGTCCTCGAGATGTTCCTCGCCGACGACGAGACCGCCGCGATCGTCATGATCGGCGAGATCGGCGGCCACGGCGAGGAGGACGCCGCGGCGTTCCTCAAATCCTCGCGCCGCAAGAAGCCGGTGGTGAGCTTCATCGCCGGTGCCGCAGCCCCGCCCGGGCGGCGCATGGGCCATGCCGGCGCGATCATCGCCGGCGGCAAGGGCGGGGCCGGCGACAAGATCGAGGCGCTGCGGAGCGCCGGGGTCACCGTCACCGAATCGCCGGCGGCGATCGGCACGACGATGCGCCGGGTGCTGGAGGGGAAGGCGTGACGGCGCCGCGCGCGACGGGCGCGCCGCCGCGCCGCCCGATAAATCCGCAATTGTGCCATCGTTTCGCCCTGTTGCCGCTGAAAATGCCTTGCGTCCCATTCGATCGGGTGGGAATTAGCAATTCGGTCAGGTGTTAGCCGATCGATAGACGCCGGGGGCGTTGCGTTTCACGCGCCGCCCGGCATAGCGGAGGATCGACAGATGAGCCTGGGCAATTTGGCTGTTCGGTTGCGCACAGGGCTTGCCGCAGCGGCGGTTCTCGGCGTGATCGGGGCAGCGGCGGCGCCGCAACCGGCGCACGCGCGGGTGAGCAGCGGCGCGGCGGTCGGCATCGGGCTCGGCGCCTTTGCGCTCGGCACGGCGCTGGGCGCGTCGACGGCCTATCCGTATTACGGCGGCTACTACTACGCCCCCGGCTACTACTACCCGCCCGCCCCGACCTATTACCCGGCGCCGTATTACTACTACCCGCGCCAGTGCTGGGATCCCTATTACGGGCGCTACTACGCCTGCTGAGGCTGCGGCCGGACGCTGAGCCTAGAGGTACTTGGTCGGCTGGTTCAGCGTCCGCCACATATGGGCGGACGGGCTGTTGTCGAAGCCCAGCCCCTCCTTCGGCTGGCGGAAGTTGCGGCCGATGATGTCGACGAATTCGTCGAGCGCCACGGTCACGTTGGGGTCGAACGAATAGATGTCGTGCACGGTGATCATCCGCGCCGACATGTACCACTTGTGCCTGCGCGCCCGCTTGTACGCCGCCTCGATATAGGGCTCGGGCTTGTAGTCGGCGCCGAAATACTGGAGGTAGTTGGCGGGATAGGCGTAGCCCGCCGCCTCGTCGGGGTAGAAGCGCAGCGCCTGGTGCGCGCGGATCGCCCAGGTCACCTCCGGATCGACGTAGGGCGCCACCATCTGCGCGCCCCAATAGCCGTGGTCGGAGCGGATAAAGCCGATCACCCCGATATCGTGCAGCAGGCAGGCGAGGATCATCTTTTCCGGCAGGCCGGCGGTCAGCGCATGCTTGGCGCTTTGCAGCAGGTGCTGGGCCGGGCCGAAGCGGTACTTGAAGAAATCGACGAGGGTCGGCTTGTCCGGCATCCGCGGCAGGCGCGGGTCCGGCCCCATCAGCATCCTTGCCCCTGGCCGCTCCTTTTGCAGGGCGGCGCCGTTGGGCATGCTCATGTCGCCGTCGGCCAGCAGGAACAGGCGCGACTTGACGATGATCGCCTCGTCGAGCTCGCGCATCATCTTGTGCTCGAGCGCGTCGGCCCGCTGCGACAGGGTCATCGCATCGTTCATTGCTCTGCTCCTACAGGTACTTCGCCGGCCGGATCATCGCCCGCCACATGTGCGCCACCGGGCTGTTGTCGTAGCCGAGGCCTTCCTCCGGCTGGCGGAAATTGCGGCCGATCACGTCGATGAACTCCTCCAGCTCGACCTCGACCGTCGGGTCGAACGAATAGATGTCGTGAACGGTGATCATCCGCCCCGACATGTACCATTTGTGGTCCTTCATCCGCCGGTAATCGGCCTCGATATAGGGGTCCGGCTTGTAGTCGGCGCCGAACGCCTTGATGTACGAGGCGGGGTATTCGTAGCCGACCGATTCGTCGGGATAGAAGCGCAGCACCTGGTGCGCGCGGATCGCCCAGGTCACCTCCGGGTCGACATAGGGCTCGACGAGCTGGGCGCCCCAGTAGCCGTGGTCGCCGCGGATGAAGCCCATCGTCGAGATGTCGTGCAGCAGGCAGGCGAGCACCATCTTTTCCGGCAGCCCGGCCTTGACCGCGTGGCGGGCGCTTTGCAGCACATGCGCGGCCGGGCCGAAGCGATAGCGGAAGAAATCGACCAGGGTCGGCTTCTCCGGCATTTTCGGCAGGCGCGGATCGTCGCCCATCAGCACCCGCGCGTTGGGGTTCTGCGCCATCATCGCCGCCGCATTCGGCGGCGGCGCGAGATCGGCCTCGGCCAGGCTGTAGAGGCGCGACTTGACGACGATATAGTCGAGCTCGCGGCTCATCTTTTCTTCGAGCGCGTCGGCGCGCTGCATCAGGCTCGCGGCATCGTTCATCGCAGGTCTCCCACCGGCCGTTCGCAAAAGCCTAGCAGATTGCTCCTCCGCCGTACTACCCGCCGGCTTGCGCCTTTGCATAGCTGTCGCGCAAGCCGATCGTGCGGTTGAACACCAGCCCCGCGTCGGGGTCGCGGCAGAAATAGCCGAGCCGCTCGAACTGCACCGGGCTTTCCGGCGCCGCTGCGGCAAGCGCCGGCTCGACCCGGCAGTCGCGCAGCACCTCGATCGATTCGGGGTTGAGGTCGGCGAGCAGATCGCCGTCGGCGCCGGGGTCGGGCCGGATGAACAGCGGGTTGTAGAGCCGCACCTCCGCCGCCGCCGCATCGGCGGCGGAGACCCAGTGGATCGTGCCGCGCACCCGGCGTCCGTCCGGCGCGTTGCCGCCGCGCGACGCCGGGTCGTAGGTGCAGTGCAATTCGACGATGTCGCCCGCCGCGTCCCTCACCGCCTCCCCGCAGGTGACGAGATAGGCATAGCGCAGCCGCACCTCGCGCCCCGGCGTCAGCCGGTAGTAATTGTTGGGCGCTTCCTCGCGGAAATCGTCGCGCTCGATGTAGAGCTCGCGCCCGAACGGAAGCTCGCGCGTGCCGGCGGCCTCGTCGTCGGGATGGTTGCGCGCGGTCACGGTCTCGCGCCGCCCCGCCGGGTAGTTGTCGATGATCAGCTTCAGCGGCCGCAGCACCGCCATCCGGCGCGGCGCCGTGCGGTTCAGCTCGTCGCGCACCGCGTGTTCGAACTGGGCGATGTCGACGACGCTGTTGGCCCGCGCCACGCCGAGCCGCCGGGCGAACTCGCGGATCGCCGCCGCCGGCACGCCGCGCCGCCGCAGCCCGGCGAGGGTCGGCATGCGCGGATCGTCCCAGCCGGAGACGCGGCCCTCCTGCACCAGCCGCGTCAGAAACCGCTTCGACAGCACCGTATAGCTCAGGCTGAGCCGGGCGAACTCGTATTGCCGCGGCCGCGACGGCACCGGCAGGTGCGCGATCAGCCAGTCGTAGAGCGGCCGGTGATCCTCGAATTCGAGGGTGCAGATCGAATGGGTGACGCCCTCGATCGCGTCGCTCTGGCCGTGCGCGAAATCATAGGTCGGATAGATCGACCACTTGCGGCCGGTGCGCGGGTGCTCGGCATGGAGGATGCGGTAGAGCACGGGGTCGCGCAGGTTGATGTTGCCCGCCGCCATGTCGATCTTGGCCCGCAGGACGCGCGCGCCGTTGGGGAACTCGCCGGCGCGCATGCGGCGGAACAGGTCGAGGTTCTCGGCCGGCGAGCGGTCGCGGTACGGGCTGTTGGTGCCCGGCTCGGTCAGGGTGCCGCGCATCGCCCGCATCTGGTCGGGCGGGGTGTCGTCGACATAGGCGTCGCCGTTGCGGATCAGGTGCTCGGCCCATTCGTACAGCCGCTCGAAATAATCCGAGGCGTGGTAGAGGTGCGGACCCCAGTCATAGCCGAGCCAGCGCACGTCGCGCTCGATCGCCTCGATGTATTCCCGCTCTTCCTTGGTCGGGTTGGTGTCGTCGAAGCGCAGGTGGCAGCGCCCGCCGAACTCTTCGGCGATGCCGAAATTCAGGCAGATCGACTTGGCGTGGCCGATATGGAGATAGCCGTTGGGCTCGGGCGGAAACCGGGTCACCACGGTTTGCGCCCGGCCTTCGGCCAGGTCGGCGGCGACGATGTCGCGGATGAAGTCGCGTCCGGCTTCCGCCGCCGGTGAGGGTTCGGCCGCCATCTCTCTCCTTGCGCCTCAGCGCTCCGGTTCCGACCCGGTCAGCGCCGCATAAGTCAGCTCGCGGAACACCCGGCGATAGGGTCCGCCTTTGCCCGTCGGCGTCTGGATCATCTGGATCGCGATCAGGTGCTCGCGCGGGTCGACCCAGAATGTGGTGCCCCACGCCCCCGTCCAGTAGAACGTGCCGACCGAGCCGGGCAGCGGGTTGTGTCCTTCGGCGGTGCGCACGGCAAAGCCGAGGCCGAAGCCCTGGCCCATTTCCGGGGTCGGCGCGATGTCGCCGAAGCGCACCGCCAGATCGGCGTATTTGATCCCCGGCGGCAGCGCGTCGGCGGTCATCAGCCCGACGGTATGCGGCGCCAGCAGCCGTGTTTTGCCGTATTCGCCGCGGTTGAGCAGCATCTCGGCAAAGTGCAGGTAGTCGGCCGCGCTCGCCACCAGCCCGCCGCCGCCCGAGAGGAAATTCGGCTTGTGCGTCACGTCCGGCGGCATCCGCGCGTCGCTGCCCGGCGGCGGCTTCTGCGCCTCGGCGAGGCGCGAGAGGTTCTCCGGGTGGACATAGAAATCGGTCGCCGTCATGGCGAGCGGCCGGGCGATGCGCTCGGCGACGAAGGCGTCGAGCGGCTGGCCCGAGACCACCTCGACGACGCGCCCGAGCACGTCGGTCGAGACGCCGTATTCCCACACCTCGCCGGGCTGGTGCGCCAGCGGCAGGCGGGACAGCTTGGCGACGAACTCGGCGAGCGTGTCGCCGCGATTGCCGATCCCGGCCTTCTGGTAGGCCTGGTAGACCGGCCCGTCGCCGTTGCGGCCGTACACCAGTCCCGAGGTGTGGCGCAGCAGATCCTGCACCGTCATCGGCCGGCGCTGTGGCTCGAGCGCCAGCACCGTCTTGCCGGTGGCCAGGTCGGCGCGTGCGACCCCGACCTTGAGGTCCTTGAACTCGGGCAGGTATTTCGCCACCGGCGCGAGCAGGTCGAGCCGGCCGTCCTCGACCAGCATCATCGCCGCCACCGAGACGATCGGCTTGGTCATCGAGGCGAGGCGGAACAGCGCGTCCTTCCGCATCGCCACCTGCTTGTCGCGGTCCTGCAGCCCGACCGCCTCGAAATAGGCGATCCGGTCGCCGCGCGCGATCAGCAGGACCGCGCCGGGCAACTCGCCGCGGTCGACAAGGCCCTGATAGACGTCGGTCAGGTGCCGCAGCCGTTCGGGCGCGAAGCCGAGCTGCTCGGGATGGGCGACCGCGGCCGGTTCCTCGGCGGCGGCGATGCCGGCCCAGGCGGTCGCGGCGATCAGGGTCAGCAATGCTTTGCCGAGGCTCATGGCTCAGCCCTCCAGAGTGCGGATGATCTGGGCCCAGGCGTCGAGCCGCGGCCGCGTCTTGTCGGCATCCTCGGCCGGCAGGCTGACGACGACGCGCGCCACGCCCTGGTCGCGGTAGCGCAGGATGCGGTCGCGGTCGGGCGCCACGCCCCACACCGTCACCGGCACCTCGGCAAGGTCGCGGCCGGCTTCCGCCGCCATCTGCCGGAATTGCGGCAGGTAGTCGGTCACGTCCTCGTATTGCGGCCGGCGCGAATGCGGAATCCAGCCGTCGCCGTAGCGCAGCGCCCGCCGCGCCCCGTGCGGGAACATGCCGCCGACGATGACCGGCGGGCAGGGCTTCTGCACCGGCTTCGGCCAGGCCTGAAGCGGGCCGAAATCGACCATCTCGCCGTGGTATTCGGCGGTGTCCTCCGTCCAGATCGCCTTCATCGCCTCGATGCGCTCGCGCATCAGCTTGAAGCGGGTGTTGAAGGCGGTGCCGTGATCGGCCATCTCGTCGGCGTTCCAGCCGCCGCCGACGCCGAACAGAAAGCGGCCGCCGGAAATCCGGTCGAGCGAGGCGACGAGCTTGGCCGTCTGGATCGGATCGCGCTGGATGACCAGGCACACCCCGGTGCCGAGCCTGATCCGCGTCGTCGCCGCCGCGGCGGCGGCGAGCGACACGAACGGGTCCATCACGTCGTAATACTGCTTCGGCAGGTCGCCCCCCGCCGGAAACGGCGACCGCCGCGAAACCGGGATGTGCGAATGCTCCGGAGCCCACAGCGATTCGAAACCGCGCGCCTCGCATTCGCGCGCCAGGTCGGCCGCCGCCATCGAATAGTCGGTAAAGAACATCGCCGCGCCGATATCCATGCCGGGTCTCCCCAAGAAACTGCGCCGTGACGCAGGGACCGCCGAGAAGGCGCGGAGGCCGCAGCGGGTCGGCGCCTTTGCGTCCTCTGCCTGCCTCCTGCGTCCTTCGCGTCGAAGCGTTGCTGTTCCTACGCCGCCTGTTCCAAAGTCGGGGCGCAGTCGGCGACGGTGGTGCGGTGCAGCTCGCGCACCTCGCGCGGGTCGTAGCGCCGCGCCCGGTGCATGACCGCCCGGTTGTCCCACATGACGAGGTCGCCGACCCGCCATTCGTGGGCATAGACGAACCGGCGCTGGGTGGCGTGCTCGGTCAGGTCGCGCAGAAAGGCGCGCGCCTCCGGCACCGGCCAGCCGACAATCTCGCCGGCATGCGCCGACAGGAACAGCGAGCGCCGCTGCGAGCCGGGGTGCAGCCGCACCAGGCGCTGCGGCACCGGCCGGTTGCGCGCCCGCTCCTCTTCGGTGAACTCGCTGAAACCGAGCTGGCCGCGCGAATAGATCTGCGAATGCATGCAGACGAGGTCCTTGCACTCGGCCTTCAGCTCCTCGTCGAGCGCGTCCCAGGCGGCGCGCATGTCGGCGAATTCGGTGTTGCCGCCCTTGCCGGGGATGATGCGGGCGTGCAGCAGCGAGTATTTCGCCGGCGTCGGCTTGAACGAGCTGTCCGAGTGCCACAGCATGTTGCCGAGGCTGAACAGCCGGCGGCGGTCCTCGCGCTCAAGGATGCGGTCATCCTTGCCGAGGTTGGAGATGTCGGCGATCTGCGGCTTGAGGCGGCGGTCCTCGGGCCGGCGGATATCGGCGTCGGCGGTCTCCAGCGGCCCGAAATGCCGGCTGAAGGCGAGCTGCTGCTCGTCGTCGAGGCGCTGGTCGTGAAACACCAGCACGGCGAACTTGTCCATGCCCGCGACGATCGCCGCGATGTCCTCGGGCGCCGCCGGGCGCGACAGGTCGATGCCCTCGACCTCGCCGGCAAAAAACGCGCGGTTGACGGGGTCGATGGGGCGGATCGAAAGCGGCATGGGTGCGGGGCTCCTCGGCAGGATTCGCTGGCGGCAAACGATAGCTTCGCGGCGCCGGCAATGACACCTACAATCTTGTCATGGCCTCGGATGTCGTTGATCTGCGCGACTTCTATCTGACCGGGGTGGGCCAGGTGGCGCGCCGCATGATCCGCCGCGCGATCCGCCGCGTATGGCCCGATCTGCGGGCGATGCGTCTCCTCGGCATCGGCTACGCGACGCCGTTCCTGTCCGCCGTCTCGACCGAGACCGAGCGGGTCGTGGCGATGATGCCGGCCTCGCTCGGCGTGCTCGGCTGGCCGGCCGATGCGCCCAACCTCGTCACCCTCGCCGACGAGGCCGAGCTGCCCTTCGCCGACTACTCGATCGACCGGGTGCTGCTGGTCCATGCGCTGGAGACCAGCGACGAGGTGCGGCCGCTGCTCAAAGAGGTGTGGCGCGTGCTCGCCGGCGGCGGCCGCCTGCTGGTTGTCGTGCCCAACCGGCGCGGCATCTGGGCGCGCATCGACCGCACCCCGTTCGGCTCGGGCCGGCCCTACACGATCTCGCAGCTCTCGCAACTGCTGCGCGACGAGCAGTTCACCCCGGTCGCTTCCGACACCGCGCTGTTCATCCCGCCGGTGCGGCGCCGCATGCTGCTGCGCTCGGCGGCGGCATGGGAGCGCATCGGCCGGCGCTGGTTCCCCACCTTCGCCGGCGTCGTCCTGGTCGAGGCGACCAAGCAGATCTACGCCAAGCCCAATGCGGTGCGGGTGCCGCGCCGGCGCCTCGTCTACGCCCCGGCGCCGCACGGGCTCTAGAAATCGCCGATGATGCCGGTGTGGGTGACCAGCCCGCCGCCGTCCCACAGGTGAAGCTGGTAGCCGGGCGGCTCGAAGCGGAAATGCAGCCGCGCGCCGGGCCGCAGGTCGAGGCGGATTTGGTGCGCCGTGCTCGGCGCGGTGCCGGCGACGGTGCCGGCAAAGCGGCGCTCGATCGGCCGGTGCAGATGGCCGCAGGCGATGCGCTCGACCTGGGGGTGGCGGGCGATCACCGCCGCCAGCTCCGCGCCGTGGGCGAGGCCGTGCCCGTCCATATAGGTGATGCCGGTGGCGAAGGGCGGGTGGTGCATGGCGACGAGGGTCGGCCGTGCCGGCGCCGCGGCCAAGGTCGCGTCGAGCCAGGCGAGCCGCTCGGCGCACAAATCGCCGCTGTGCACCCCCGGGACCGTCGTGTCGAGCGCGACCACGCGCACCGCGTAATCCTCCACCGTGTAGTGCAGAAACCCCCCGCGCGGCAGGTAGGGAAAGACCGCGCGCATCGCCTCGCGCTCGTCGTGGTTGCCGGGGATGACAAAGCACGGCATCGCCAGCGGCGCCAGCAGGCCGGCGAGCTGGTCGTATTCCGCCGCCTCGCCGCGGTCGACGAGGTCGCCGGTGACCAGGGTGACGTCGGGACGCGGGTCGAGCGCGTTGAGCGCGGCGACGGCGCGCGCCAGGCACTGCGCGGTGTCGATCTCGGCATAGACGCGCTCGGCGCCGGGCGGCGCACCGGCGACCGGCGCCTTGAACATCTTGCCCGGCGCGAGGATGTGGGTGTCGGAGAGCTGCGCGATCAGCATCACGGGGCCTCCCGGGACAGCACGAAAACGCCCTGCTCGGCGAGCAGGTTGGCGAGGTGGCCGCGCGGGTCGAGGGCAAAGGCCCGGCCGCTGCGGCCGAGCGTCAGGCTGCGCTCGATGCGCACGGCGATCTCGTCGCACAGCGCGACAAAGTCGCGGATCGTGCACAGGTGGATGTTGGGGGTGTCGTACCACTGGTGGTTAAGCAGACCGGAGACCGGCATGCGCCCCCAGGCCAACAGGCTCCAGCGGATGCGCCAGAAGCCGAAATTGGGGAACGAGACGATCGCCCGCTTGCCGATCCGCACCAGGCTTTCGAGCACCCGCCGCGGCTCGCGCGTTGCCTGCAGGGTCTGGCTCAGCACGACGTATTCGAAGGCGCCGTCGGGATAGGCGTCGAGGTCGCGGTCGGCGTCGCCCTGGATCACCGACAGCCCGTGGCTGACGCAGGCGTTGACGCCCGACTGGCTCAGCTCGATGCCGCGCGCGTCGACCGCCTTCTCGCGCGCCAGATAGGCGAGAAGCGCGCCGTCGCCGCAGCCGATGTCGAGCACCCGCGCGCGCGGCTCGATCATGTCGGCGATCAGGCGCAGATCGTGGCGCAGCCCGTTCGGCGGCGCCGGCGCCGCCGCGGCGCCGCGGCCGACGGCGAGGTCGAACGCCGCGCTCCGGCTCATCGCGCCGGCGCCCTAGTCGCGGCCGAGGCCGCGATGCTCGGCGCAGCCGGCGAGAAAGCCGCGCAGGGTCGCGAACAATTCGGGCTCGTGCAGCAGGAAGGCGTCGTGCCCCTTGTCGCTCTCGATCTCGACAAAGCTGACATTGGCGGCCACCGCGTTGAGCGCATGCACGATCTCGCGGCTCTCCGCGGTCGGGAACAGCCAGTCGCTGGTGAACGAGATGACGCAGAACCGCGCCGTCGTCCGGGCGAAGGCGGCGGACAGCGAGCCGCCATGCTCGGCGGCGAGGTCGAAATAGTCCATCGCCCGGGTGATGTAGAGGTACGAGTTGGCGTCGAAGCGGTCGACAAAGGCGCTGCCCTGGTGGCGCAGATAGCTCTCGACCTGGAAATCGGCGTCGAAGCCCCAGGTGACGGCGCTGCGGTCCTGCAGGTTGCGGCCGAACTTGCGGTGCAACGCCGCCTCGGACAGGTAGGTGATGTGCGCCGCCATGCGGGCGACGGCGAGGCCGCGCGCCGGGCTGCGGCCAAGGCTCAGATACCGGCCGCCGCACCAGTCGGGATCGGCCATGATCGCCTGGCGGCCGACCTCGTGAAACGCGATGTTCTGCGCCGAATGGCGCGCCGCGCCGGCGATCGGCACGGCGGCGAATACCGCGTCGGGATAGCTCGCCGCCCATTCCAGAACCTGCATCGCGCCCATCGAGCCGCCGATCACGCAAAACAGCGACTCGATGCCGAGATGGTCGATCAGCAGCTTTTGCGCCCGCACCATGTCGCGGATGGTGATGACCGGAAAGTTGAGCGCCCACGGCTCGCCGGTGCGCGGATCGATCTCCTTCGGCCCGGTGGTCCCCATGCAGCCGCCGAGCACGTTGGCGCAGATCAGGAAATAGCGCTCGGTATCGAGCACGCCGCCGGGGCCGATCAGCGTCGTCCACCAGCCGGGATGGCCGGTGATCGGGTGCGGGTCGGCGGCGAACTGGTCGCCGCTCAGCGCGTGACACACGAGGATCGCGTTGGAGCGCGCCTCGTTGAGCCGGCCGTAAGTCTGGTAGGCGATCGTAAACGGCCCGAAATCGACGCCGCAATCGAGGCGCAGGCGGTCGCGGACGACGAGGCGGTGGCCGGGCCAGTCGCGATCCGGGTTCGGCTTCAGGCGAGGTGCGGTCGAGATCGACAAGCAGGTTCTCTATCGGGACGCATCCGGCGCGGGGCGCCGCAATCGCGGCCTAGCTATGGACCGGGGGTCAGGTATGTCAACGTTTTCTTTGATTTTGCCGGACCGGAACTCTACTACTAGCGCCGCCTCAGCAGCGATCGAAACGATGTCTCCGCCCCCGCTCGAATTGTCTTCGGCTCCTCGCGAACTGCAAGAGTTGCGCCGGCGCCTCGACGACATCGACGACAGATTGCAGGATCTGCTGAGCCAGCGCTTCGACGTTGTCCTTCAGATCGCCGCCGAGAAGCGCAGCGGCAGCCTGGCGCCGCATCAGCCGGCGCGGGAGGCGGAAATTCTGCGCCGCCTCGTCGCCCGCAACCGGCCGCCGCTGCCGGTGGGGACGCTGGTGCGCATCTGGCGCGAGCTGCTCGCCGGCACGACCCGGCTGCAGGGCGGCTTCGCCGTCGCCGTGTATACGCCCCCCGAAACGCCCGGCTATTGGGACCTGGCGCGCGACCATTACGGCAGCCACACGCCGATGCTGGCGTTCCAGTCGCCGCACACCGTGATCCGCGCGGTCAGCGAGGGCCAGGCGGCGATCGGGGTGCTGCCGGTGCCGGAGGACGAGGACCCCGATCCGTGGTGGCGCCACCTGGTCTCGCCCGACGAACAGGTGCCGCGGGTCATCGCCCGGCTGCCGTTCGGGCCGCGCGGCAACGCCCGCACCGATCACAGAGAGGCGCTGGCGATCGGCCATTCGGCGCCGCTGCCGACCGGCAGCGACCGCACCCTGTTCGCCACCGAGAACGCCCGCGACATCAGCCGCGGCCGCATTCGCGGCCTGCTCGCCGGGCTCGGCTTCGACTGCACCCTGCTGGCGCTGTGCGAGCGCGAAGAGGTCGCCAGCGCGCTGATCGAGGTCGACGGCTTTGTCGCCGCCGACGATCCCCGCCTCGAGCGGTTCCGCGAGCAGCTCGGCGGCTCGCTCTACCGCCTCACCCGGTTCGGCTCGTATGCCGTGCCGCTCGGCGAAAGCTGATCCGATGACCGCCAAGACCGGCAAGACCGCGCCCGAACCCAACCCGGGCATCCTCGACATCGCCCCCTATGTCGGCGGCGAGGCCCGCATCGAAGGCGTCGCCCGGCCGATCCGCCTCGCCTCGAACGAGAGCGCGCTCGGCCCCAGCCCCAAGGCGGTGGCGGCCTATCGCGCCCTCGCCGGCGAGCTGCACCGCTATCCCGACGGCAGCAGCGCCGAGCTGCGCGCCGCGCTCGGCCGCGCCCACAAGCTCGACCCCGAGCGCATCGTCTGCGGCTCCGGCTCCGACGAGCTGATCGGCCTGCTGATCCGCTGCTACGCCGGGGCCGGCGACGAGGTGCTGTACAGCCGCCACGGCTTTCTGATGTATCCGATCGGCGCGCTGGCGGTCGGCGCCACCCCGGTGGCGGCGCCGGAAACGGCGCTGACCGCCAATGTCGACGCGCTGCTGGCGCGGGTCGGCGAGCGCACCCGGATCGTCTTTGTCGCCAATCCCAACAACCCGACCGGCACCTATCTGCCGGCGAGCGAGATGGCGCGGCTGCACCGCGGGCTGCCGCCGCACGTCGTGCTGGCGATCGACGCCGCCTATGCCGAATTCGTCAACCGCAACGACTACGAGGCCGGCGCCGCGCTGGTCGCCGCGGCCGACAACGTCGTCATGCTGCGCACCTTCTCGAAAATCTACGCGCTCGCCGGGCTGCGCCTCGGCTGGGCCTATTGCCCGCCGGCGATCGCCGACGTGCTGAACCGGGTGCGCGGCCCGTTCAACGTCAGCGCCGCCGCGGCCGCCGCCGGCATCGCCGCGCTCGAGGACAGCGAGGCGCTCGCCCGCGCCCGCGCCCACAACGACCGCTGGCTGCCGTGGTTCTCGCAGCGGCTCGCCGCGCTCGGTCTCGAATTGACCCCCAGCGTCGGCAATTTCGTGCTGCCGCGCTTTCCCGACGAGCCCGGCCGCGACGCCGACGCGGCGTTCGCCTTCCTCCACGCCCGCGGCATCCTGGTCCGCAAGATGGGCGCCTACGGCCTGCCGCAGTGCCTCAGGATCACCATCGGCACCGGCGAGGAGATGGAGAAGGTGGCCGCCGTGCTGGGCGAATTCATGGCGCGCCGATGAGCGCTCCCGCCTTCGCCCGCATCGCCTTTATCGGCATCGGTCTGATCGGCTCGTCGCTCGCCCGGGTGCTGCGCCGCGAGAGCCCGCAAACCGCGCTCGTCGCCTGCGCCCGCCGGGCCGAGACGCTGGCGGCGGTCGAGCGCCTCGGCCTTGCCGACGCGGTCACCGACGATCCCGCCGCCGCGGTCGCCGGCGCCAATCTCGTCGTCCTGGCGACGCCGCTTTCCGCCTATGCCGCGATCGGCCGCCGCATCGCCCCGGCGCTGGCGCCGGGGACGATCGTCACCGATGTCGGTTCGGTCAAGGGCGCGGTGATCCGCGACCTGGCGCCGCTGCTGCCGGACGGGGTGCATTTCGTGCCCGGCCATCCCGTTGCCGGCACCGAGCATTCCGGTCCCGAGGCCGGGTTCGCCGAATTGTTCCGCGACCGCTGGTGCATCCTGACCCCGCCGCCGGGCACCGACGAGGCGGCGATCGAACGGGTCGCCGATCTGTGGCGCGCCGCCGGCATGCGCGTCGTCCGCATGGCGGCCGACCACCACGACAAGGTGCTGGCGGTGACCTCGCACCTGCCGCACCTGATCGCCTATACCATCGTCGGTACCGCGACCGATCTCGGCGACGACCTCAAATCCGAGGTCATCGCCTATTCCGCCGGCGGGTTCCGCGATTTCACCCGCATCGCCGCCTCGGACCCGGTGATGTGGCGCGACATCTTCCTCAGCAACCGCGAGGCGGTGCTCGAAATCCTGCAGCGCTTCAGCGAGGATTTGACCGCGCTGCAGCGGGCGATCCGCTGGGGCGAGGGCGAGGTGCTGGAGCGGCGCTTCACCGAGACGCGGGCGGTGCGCCGCTCGATCATCGAGGCCAAGCAGGCCTGATCAGCGCTCGAACGTCTCGTAGCTGCGCGGGATGGTCGAGTGCATGTTGGGGTCGCGCGCCCGCCGGGTCTCCGAGTCGGTCATGCTGACGGCGGAAATGTCGTCGGTGATGGCATTGGGGTTCTGGGTGTCGCTGGCGCGCAGCGGCCCGCCGGGGGTGCAGCCCGCGAGGCCGAGCCAAGCCATGGCGACCAGCGCGCCGACGCGAACGACCGTCATCAGCCATCTCCGATAAAAGCGTCTCCATGTAGGCCACCGCTGCGCGAAGCACAACCGACCATTTCGCGCCGGCGCGCTTGACGCCCCGCCCGGCCGGGATTACAGACCGCAGCGTGACCGCAACGACACATCGCGCCGGCGGCCGGCGAATTAGCCACCCGGGCCTTGCGAAGGCCCGGGCCGTGCTGATTCGCCACCTGTTTGCCGAGGAGTCCGCCGATGTCGTCGCCGCTTTCCGTTGCCGCCGCAGCCCGTGCTGACGGCGCGCCCCTGCCGACCGCCGCCTTTTCGATCCATGCCCGCGCGGAGCCCGGAGTGATGCCCCGGGTGCTCGACCTGTTCGCCAAGCGCGGCCTGGTGCCGCGCCGCTGGCACAGCACCCTCGACGGGCCGGAGGCCGGCATGCTGACCATCGAGGTCGAGGTGTGCGGGCTCACCGCCGCGGCCGACTACGTCGCCGACTGCATGCGCCGCATTGCCGGGGTCGAGCGGGTCGCCGCCCGCATCTCGCCCGGCTGAACCCGATGTCGTTCGCCGACCACATCCGCCGCTGCAACAATTTCGATCCGGCGCGGGCGCTGCCGCTGGTCGCCGGGGCGGTGCGGATCGGCTGGGTGCGGCGCGACAACGCCGCGCTGCTCGCCGCGCATCCGGAGGTGTTCGCCGTCGAGCCCGGGCGGGTGCGGCTGGTCGCCGAAGGCGGCCCGGACGCGGTGAGCGCTGCGGTCGACCGCGTCGTCGACCGGCTGGTCGCCGAGCGGCGGGTGCCGAAATGGCGCAACGAAACCTTCGACGTCGCGGCGCGCTGGGGCGAGAAGCCGCTGTTCCGGCTCGATCGCGGCGCGGTGCCGTTTTTCGGGGTGCGCGCCTACGGCGTCCACCTCAACGGCTACTGCCGCACCGCCGACGGGCTGGCGCTGTGGATCGGCCGGCGCGCCCCGGACAAGCGCGTCGACCCGGACAAGCTCGACAACCTCGTCGCCGGCGGCATCGGCAACGGCTACGGCGCCGCCGCGACTCTCGCCAAGGAGGCGGCGGAAGAGGCCGGGATCGGTCCCGCGCTGATCGCCGGCGCGGCGCCGGCCGGGGCGCTGTCGTACCGGATGGAGACCGAGACCGGCATCCGCGACGACGTGCTGTTTGTCTACGATCTCGAGGTGCCGGCCGGCTTCACCCCGGAGAACCGCGACGGCGAGATCGTCGAGTTCCGGCTGATGCCGGTGGAGGCGGTGCTCGAACGCATCCGCACGAGCGACGACTTCAAGTTCAACGTCAACCTGGTGATCCTCGATTTCGCGGTGCGGCACGGGCTGCTGCGGCCGGACGATCCGGGCTATCTCGACGTCGCCCAGGGGCTTCACGGCGGGCTCTGCCGCCCGGCCGACTGAGCCATCGCCAGAATCTCGCCGGCGCTCCTGCCGGCGGCGCGCATCGCCCGCACCGAGAGCGCGCCGTCGCGCTTGGCGAGGCGGCGGCCGGCCGCGTCGGTCAGCAGCGGATGGTGGCGGTAGCGCGGCGCCGGCAGGCCGAGCAGCGCCTGCAGCAGGCGGTGCACCGGCGTCGCGGCGATGAGGTCGGCGCCGCGCGTCACCAAAGTGACGCCCTGCACCGCATCGTCGACGGTGACGGCGAGGTGGTAGCTCGCCGGAAAGTCCTTGCGCGCCAGCACGACATCGCCGACCGCGGCGGGATCGACGGCAAGGCGCCGGTCGCCCTCGATCCAGTCGAGCGGGCCGCTGCGGGCGAGGGCCTTGGCGGCGTCGAGGCGCAGCGCGTAATCGCCGGCGGCGGCCAGCCGCGCCGCGCGCTCGGCCGGGCCGAGGCGGCGGCAGGTGCCGGGATAGGCGGGGCCGAGCTCGCCCTGCGGCGCTCCGCCGGCGCGCGCGATCTCGGCCCGGATGTCGCGCCGGGTGCAGAAACAGGGATAGAGCAGCCCCGCCGCGTCGAGCCGGTCGAGCGCGGCGCGGTAGTCGGCAAAATGCTCGGACTGGCGCCGCACCGGCCCGTCCCAGTCGAGGCCGAGCCAGGCGAGGTCGTCGCGGATCGCCGCCTCGAATTCGGGCCGGCAGCGGGTATGGTCGATGTCCTCGATGCGCAACAGAAAGCGGCCGCCGGCGTCGCGCGCCGCCCGCCACCCCTCCCAGGCCGAGCGGACATGGCCGAGATGGAGATAGCCGGTCGGGCTCGGCGCGAAGCGGGTGACCAGCACGTTGCCGATAGTCTCCCGAAGTAAGGCCCCGCCTGGGCCGGCAGCGCGGAATGTCGAGCCGCGGCGCCGCGCGCCCGGCGGCCGAAGTCTTGCGGCGAATGAAGCGCCGGGCAAGAGCAAGTCGGAAGCGTACCGTCTCGGCGCGGCTTGCCTCTCGCGCCGACCGCGGGCTATGCCTGTCGGCGTCTCGACAGAACGGGAGCCGCCATGACCCCGATCACGCTTTCCGGACCGTCCCGGCCGCCCGCCTCGGGCGGCGCGCCGCGCCAGCTCGTCATCCTGCTGCACGGGCTCGGCGCCGACGGCAACGATTTGATCGGGCTGGCGCCGTACTGGGCGCGGCTGCTCCCCGAGGCCGAGTTCGTCGCCCCGGACGCGCCGTTTCCCTGCGACATGGCGCCCTATGGCTACCAGTGGTTCAGCGTCCAGGACCGGCACCCGGAGAGGATGCTCGCCGGGGTGCGGGCGGCGGCGCCGCTGCTCGATGGGTTCATCGACGACGCGCTGAAGGCGCGCGGGCTCGACGAAAGCCGCGCCGCACTCGTCGGCTTCTCGCAGGGGACGATGATGGCGCTCTATGTCGGGCTGCGCCGCGCCGCCCCGTTTGCCGGCATCGTCGGCTACTCCGGCCGGATGATCGGGGCGCACCTGCTGCCGGGCGAGCTGCGCTCGCGGCCCCCGGTATTGCTGGCGCACGGCACCGCCGACCCGGTGGTGCCCTTCGAGTCGATGGCCGACGCCGAGGCCGCGCTGCGCAAGAACGGCGTGCCGGTCGAGACGCTGACCTGCGTCGGCATGGGCCACGCGATCGACGAGGAGGGGCTGCGGCGCGGCGGCGAGTTTCTCCTCGCGCGGTTCACTTCGTCGTGAGGAAGGGGGCGAGCGCCGCCTGCATCTCCGGCTTGTCCCATTCGGCCGCGCCCTCGACCTTGCCGAGGAGCTTGCCGTCGGGCCCGATCAGCAGGCTGGTCGGCAGGCCGCGCACCGCGAAGGCCTGGGTCGCCGCGCCTTTCGGGTCGAGATAGAAGCTGAGCCCGGCGAAGTCGTGCTTGGCGAGAAACGGCGCGACCGTGCCGGCGCCGCCGCGATCCTCCGAGATCGCCGCGACGCGGAGCTTGCCGTCGAGCCGCTTGGCGAACGCGGCCAGTTCCGGCATCTCCTTGAGGCAGGGCTGGCACCAGGTGGCCCACAGATTGACCAGCACCGGCCTGCCCTTGAAATCGGCAAGCGCCGCCGGCTTGCCGTCCATGTCGGTGAACTCGACGGCCGGCGCTGGCTGCGGCGGGCTGGTCGGGATAAACTCGCCGAGCTTGACCTCTTCGGGTTCCGCGGCGGAACCCGCGGCGAGAAGGAGCGCGACGAGCGCCGTGCAGACCAGGGTGAAAACGCAGAGCCTTGCCGCGCAAGGCGAGGTCAACGCCTTGTGGGGCGGCCGCTTCGCCGCCGGTCCCGCCGCGATCATGCGCCGCATCAGTGCCTCGATCGGGTTCGACAAGCGCCTGTGGGAAGAGGACATCGCCGGCTCCAAGGCGCATTGCGCGATGCTCGTCGCCCGGCACATCCTGTCGCCGGAAGATGGCGCCGCGATCGCCGAGGGTCTAGAGCAAATCCGCGGCGAGATCGCGCGCGGCGAGTTTGTTTTTCGCGACGAGCACGAGGATATCCACCTCAACATCGAGGCGCGCCTGGCCGAGTTGATCGGCCCGGCGGCGGGGCGGCTGCACACCGCGCGCTCGCGCAACGACCAGGTCGCCACCGACCTGAAGCTGTGGGTGCGCGCCGCCATCGACCGCATCGAGGCGGGCCTGCGCGACGCCCAGGCGGCGCTGCTCGACCAGGCCGAGGCGCATGCCGCGACGGTGATGCCCGGCTTCACCCATCTGCAGACCGCCCAGCCGGTGACCTTCGGCCACCATTTGATGGCCTATGTCGAGATGCTCGCGCGCGACCGCGGCCGCTTTGCCGATTGCCGGCGGCGCCTCAACGAATGCCCGCTCGGCGCGGCGGCGCTGGCCGGCACCGCGTTTCCGATCGACCGCGAGATGACCGCCGCGGCGCTCGGCTTCGATCGCCCGGCGGCGAACTCGCTCGACGCCGTGTCGGACCGCGATTTCGCGCTCGAATTCCTCGCCGCCGCGGCGCTGTGCGGGACCCACCTGTCGCGCCTGGCCGAGGAGATCGTGATCTGGGCCAGCGACGCCTACGGCTTCATCGCGCTCAGCGACGCCTTCACCACCGGCAGCTCGATCATGCCGCAAAAGCGCAACCCCGACGCGGCCGAGCTGGTGCGCGCCAAGACCGGGCGGCTCGACGGCGCGCTGGTGGCGTTGCTGACGGTGATGAAGGGCCTGCCGCTCGCCTACCAGAAGGACATGCAGGAAGACAAGGTGCCGGTGTTCGAGGCGGCCGACGCGCTCGAATTGTGCCTGGCGGCGACCGCCGGCATGGTCCGCGACCTGCGCCCGGACGCGGCGCGGCTGCGCGCGGCGGCGGAGCGCGGCTTCAGCACCGCCACCGACCTCGCCGACTGGCTGGTGCGGGCGGCGGGCCTGCCGTTCCGCCGCGCCCATCACGTCACCGGCGAGATCGTCAAGCGCGCCGAAGCGCGCGGCTGCCGCCTCGCCGAGCTGCCGCTCGACGAGATGCGGGCGGTCGAGCCGGCGATCACCGCCGAGGTCTACGACGCAATCGCCGTCGAGCGCTCGGTGGCGAGCCGGACGAGCCTCGGCGGCACCGCGCCGGAGCGGGTGCGCGAGGCGGTCGCGGCGGCGCGCGCGAGGTACCTGGCATGAACCGGACGCTGCTGCGCGGCATCGCCATCCTGTTGCTTGCCGTCGCGCTCGCCGGCTGCGGCAAACGCGGCACGCCGCAGCCGCCGCCGGGCGAGCCCGATACCTATCCGCGGGCCTATCCGCGTGAGTGAGGTGTTCGCCTATCGCGGCGGGATGCTGCACGCCGAGGACGTGGCGGTGGCCGACATCGCCGCCGCGGTGGGGACGCCGTTCTACCTCTATTCCGCCGCCGGGTTCGCCGCCCAGTACCGCGCTTTCGCCGGGGCGCTGGCGGCGCTCGACCCGCTCGTCTGCTATGCGGTCAAGGCCAATTCCAACCTCGCCGTGCTGCGCCTGTTCGCCGGGCTCGGCGCCGGCGCCGACGTGGTCTCGGAGGGCGAGCTGCGGCGGGCGCTGGCCGCCGGCGTGCCGCCGCAGCGCATCGTCTTTTCCGGGGTCGGCAAGAGCGCCGCCGAGCTCGCCGCGGCGCTGGCCGCCGGCATCCACCAGATCAACGTCGAGTCGGTGCCGGAATTGCGCCGGCTCAGCGCCGTCGCCGCGGCGAGCGGCCGCACCGCGCCGGTGGCGATCCGCGTCAACCCGGATGTCGACGCGCTCACCCACAGCAAGATCGCGACCGGACGCCGGCACGACAAGTTCGGCATCGCCCATGACGAGGTCGCCGCCGCCTATCGCCTGGCCGCCGACCTGCCCGGCATCGAGCCGGTCGGGCTGGCGGTGCATATCGGCTCGCAGCTCGCCGATCTGGCGCCGTGCCGCGCCGCCTTCACCCGGCTCGCCGATCTCGCCGCCGGGCTGCGCGGCGACGGGCTGGCGGTGCGCCGCATCGACCTCGGCGGCGGGCTGACCGTGCGCTACCGCGACGAGACCCCGCCCGGCCCGCAGGCCTACGCCAGGATGGTGCGCGACATTTTCGGCCGCCTCGAGGTCGAGCTGGCGTTCGAGCCGGGGCGCTTTCTCGTCGCCTCCGGCGGGCTGCTGGTGGCCGCGGTGCTGTACGTCAAGGACGGCGGCGGGCGCCGCACCGTCGTCGTCGACGCGGCGATGAACGACCTGATCCGCCCGGCGCTCTACGACGCCTGGCACGACATCGTGCCGGTGCGCGAGGCCGGCGGAACGCCGGCCCCGGCCGATGTCGTCGGCCCGGTCTGCGAGAGCGCCGACACCTTCGCCCGGGCCCGCGCCCTGCCGCCGCTCGCCGAAGGGGACCTCGTCGCCTTCGCCGCCGCCGGAGCCTATGGCGCGACGATGAGCTCGACCTATAATTCCCGCCCGCTGGTGCCCGAGATCCTGGTCTCCGGCGGACGCTACGCGGTGATCCGCGCGCGGCCGAGCTACGAGGCGATGCTCGGCCTCGACCACATTCCCGACTGGCTGGACGGGGACATGGCGCGATGACCACGAGGGGCCTGCGGCGGCGGCTGCGCCTGGCGCGCGCCGCGATCGTCTGGGAATATCTGTGGCCGGCGGCGTGGCCGGCGCTGGCGGTGGCCGGCGCCTTTGCCGTGCTCGCCCTGTTCGACCTGCTGCCGCTGCTGCCGGGCGACGTGCATGCGGCGGTGCTCGGCCTGTTCGCCGCCGCCTTTGTCGCCGCCCTCGCCCGCGCCCTGTGGCGGCTCGCCTGGCCCGATCCGGCGCGGGCGCAGCGCCGCCTCGAACGCGCCAGCGGCCTCGCCCACCGGCCGCTGCAGGCGCTCGCCGACCGGCCGAGCGGCCCGCTCGACCGCGACGCGGTGGTGCTGTGGGAGGCGCACCGCCGGCGCATGGAGCGCGCCATCGCCCATCTCCGCGTCGGCTGGCCGGCGGCCGGGCTGGCACGCTCCGACCCGTGGGGGCTGCGCGCGGTGCTGGCGATCCTGCTCATCCTCGCCGGCGTCGATGCCGGCGCCGACTGGCGCGACCGCATCGCTCATGCGCTGAGCCCGAACTTCGCCGCGGGGCCGCCGGTGGCGGCGGCGAGCTTCGACCTGTGGATCACCCCGCCCGATTATACCGGGCTGCCGCCGCAGTTCCTGCGCGGCGGCGAGAAGGGGACGGTCCAGGTGCCGACCGGCAGCGCGCTGATCGCCCAGGTACATGGCGGCAGCGGCGTGCCGAAGCTGGCGATCGACGGCAAGGCGCAGGAGTTCGAGGCGATCGACAGGGACAATTTCCACTTCGCCACGACGCTCAGCGCCGGCACGCGGCTGGCGCTCGACCAGGGCGGCCGAGTGCTCGGCACCTGGCCGATCGCGATCGTTCCCGACAACCCGCCGACGATCGACTTCGCCGAGCCGCCGAAGGGCACGGCGCGCGCGGTGCTGCGGCTGCACTATCAGGCCGCCGACGATTACGGCATCGAGCGCGTCAAGGCGGTGATCCGCCGCCCGGACGCCGCGGACGCCGCGCCGATCGAGCTCGATTTGCCGCTGCCCGGCCTGCACCTCAAGGACGCCGACGCGACCAGCTATCACGACCTCTCGCCGCATCCCTGGGCCGGGCTGCCGGTCGAGGTGCAGCTCGCCGCGACCGATGCCGCCGGTCAGGTCGGGCGCAGCCCGCCGGTCAGGATGATCCTGCCCGAGCGGGTCTTCACCAACCCGATCGCGCGCGCGATCATCGACCAGCGCAAGGAGCTGGTGAAGGACCCTGCCGGCTCGCACCAGGCGGTCGCCGAAATTCTCGGCGACCTCGACAAGCGCCCGAAGCTGTTCCGCGACGACACGGTCGTCTTCCTGGCGCTCAACGCCGCGCGCGCCCGCCTCTCCGGCAACCCGGACGGGAAGACGATCGAGGCGATGGTCGAGCTCTTGTGGGATACCGCGCTGCGCATCGAGGACGGCAACATGTCGCTGGCCGAGCGCGACGTGCGGCGGCTGCAGAAGGAATTGCAGGACGCGCTGGCGCGCGGCGCCCCCGACGCCGAGATCGACCGGCTGATGAACCAGCTCCGCGACGCGCTCGACCGCTACCTCCAGGCGCTGGCGCAGGATCTGCAGCGCCATCCGAACGAGACGGCCGAGCCGATCGACCCGTCGCGCCTGCTGACCCGGCGCGACCTGCAGAACCTGCTCGACCGCGCCCGCGACCTTGCCCGCAGCGGGGCGCGCGATCAGGCCCGCGAGCTGCTGTCGCAGCTGCAGGACATGCTGGAAAACCTCCGCGCGGCGCGGCCGCAGGACGGGCGGCCGCAGGCCGGCAGCGCGGCGCAGCAGATGATGCGCGGCATGCAGGACCTGATGCAGCGCCAGCAGCAGCTGCTCGACCGCAGCTTCCGCGCCCAGCGCGGCCGCAACCGGCCCGGCAGCGGCCGGCCCGGCGAGGAATCCGACGAGCCGAACGCGCTCGGCGAGATGGGCGAGGCCGCCGGCCAGCAGGAGGCGCTGCGCCATTCGCTGGGCGAGATGATGCGCCACCTCGGCGACGCGCTGGGCGACATCCCCGACCCGTTCGGGCGCGCCGAGCGGGCGATGCGCGACGCCACCGGGGCGCTGTCGCGCGGCGACCCGGGCGAGGCGATCGGGCCGCAGACCGAGGCGCTCGACCAGCTCCAGCAGGGCGCCCGCGATTTCGCCCGGCAGCTTCAGGACAGGCTCGGCAACAGCGAGGGCGCCGGTGAGGTCGGCGCCACCGACCGCGCCCCCGGCAGCAACAGCGAACGCGACCCGTTCGGCCGGCCGCTGTCGAGCAACGGCATGTTCGATCAGGGCGACGTCGCCATTCCCGACGAGAACACGTTTCAAAAGGCGCGCCGGATTCTCGACGAGCTGCGGCGCCGCGCCGGCGAGCGCGACCGCCCGGCGATCGAGCTCGATTACATCGACCGGCTGCTGAAGCGTTTCTGAGGATGATGGATCGCCGCCTGCTGCTCGCCGTCATCGCCGGAAGCGCCGCCTGGCCCGGGCTGGCCCGCGCCGTGCCGGCGCCGGCCGCGCCCGCGCGCCTGCACCTGGTCAACGCCCACACCGGCGAGACTTTCGAAGGCAGCTACCGCGATGCCGACGGGCCGATCCCCACGGTGATGGAGGAATTGTCGGTCTTTCTGCGCGACTTCCACGCCGATGCGCGGATTCCGGTCGATGTCCGGGTGCTCGACTTCCTCGCCGCGGTGATGCAGGCGGCGGGACAGGCGAGCGCCACGATCCTGTCGGCCTACCGCACGCCGCAGACCAACGCGATGCTGGCGCGCACCCGTTTCGGCGTCGCCGAAAACAGCCAGCACATGTACGGCCGCGCCCTCGACATCCATTTCGGCGCCGGGCTCGAAGCGGCGATGCGCGCGGCGCGGGCGATGAAGGCCGGCGGCGTCGGCTGGTACCCGCATTCCGGCTTCATGCATATCGACAGCGGCCCGGTGCGCAACTGGGACCTCGACGACAGCGGGCTCGGCACCCTGATCGCCGGCGGCCGCCGGTTTAACTTCGACCTGCAGGGCAATCTGGTCGTCAGCGCCAAACCCGCGCCCCGCGGCGCGCATATCGCCACGGTGCGCGAGCGTCATGCCCGCCTGCGCCAGCTCGCGCACGCCGAATATCTGCAGCGGCGCCGCCCGCGCAATTTCGTGCGGTTCTAACCAAGCCTCCGGCTCCCCGTGCCCCTCGCCGATCGCGAGCGTCGTGCTCAAAGGCGCGGGGTCTCCCGCATCGCCGCCGCCGCGCCGCCAGCGACACCGCAGGTTGCGCCCCGGGGGCCGAGGCAAGGCGCCGCGCGGTCCGCGCCTCGGCTTGACTCCGCGGGGTCCGCCCGGCACCCTCCGCTCGCGAAGCAAAAAGCATCGGCGAGGGAGGCGGATAGAGAGTGGGCGACGCCGGGATGCCGCTGCTCGAAGCCCGCGACGTCGCGTTGCGGTTTGGCGGCATCGTCGCGCTCGACGGCGTCTCCTTCGCGATCGAGCGCGGTCAGATCCTCGGGCTGATCGGCCCCAACGGCGCCGGCAAGACGACGCTGTTCAACTGCATCAGCCGGCTTTACACCCCGAACCGCGGCGACATCCTGTTCGAAGGGCGCTCGATGCTGGCCCGCCCGCCGCACCGCATCGCCGAGATCGGCATCGCCCGAACCTTCCAGAACCTCGCCCTGTTCGCGCCGCAATCGGTGCTCGACAACGTGCGCATCGGCGGCCATCCGAAAAGCCGCGGCGATTTCGTCAGCGATACGCTGCGCCTGCCGTGGGTCCGGCGCCACGAGGCGGCGCTGACCGAGACCGCGTGGGCGTTGCTGCGCCTGCTCGAGCTCGACGAGGTCGCCGCGCTTCCCGCCGGCGGGCTGCCGCTCGGCACCCGCAAGCGCGTCGAGATGGCCCGCGCCCTGGCCTCGCAGCCGAAGCTGCTGCTGCTCGACGAGCCGGCCGGCGGGCTCAGCCACGGCGAGGTCGGCGAGCTCGGCGCGCTGATCCGCCGCATCCGCGACGAGCGCGCGGTCACGATCCTGCTCGTCGAGCACCACATGAACCTGGTCATGTCGGTGTCCGACAAGGTCGTCGCGCTCGATTTCGGCCGCAAGATCGCCGAAGGCACGCCGGCCGAGGTGCAGGCGGACGAGGCGGTGATCCGCGCCTATCTCGGCACCGGGCCGAAGACCGCCGCGGCGGCCGCGCCATGATGCTCGAAGTCGAAGGGCTCGACGCCTATTACGGCGAGACCCGCGCACTTTACGGCGTCGGCTTCGGCCTCGGCGAAGGCGGCATCCGCACCCTTCTCGGCGCCAACGGCGCGGGCAAGACGACGGTGTTGCGCGCGCTGTGCGGCATGGTGCGCACCGCCGGCGAAATCCGCTTCGACGGCCGGCGCATCGCCGGCTGGGCGACCGAGGACATCGTCCGCCTCGGCGTCGCCCACGTGCCCGAGGGGCGCGGCACCTTTGTCCGCCTGACCGTCGAGGAGAATTTGCAGCTCGGGGCGATGACCCGGCGCGACCGCCGCGCCATCGCCGCCGATATCGACGAGGTCTATGCGCATTTCCCGCGGCTCAAGGAGCGCCGCCGCCAGCAGGCCGGGACCCTGTCGGGCGGCGAGCAGCAGATGCTCGCGGTCGGCCGCGCCCTGATGCTGCGCCCGCGGCTGCTGCTGCTCGACGAGCCGTCGTTCGGGCTGGCGCCGCTCGTCGTCGAGGAGCTGTTCGCGATCCTCGCCCGGGTCAACCGCGAGATGGGGGTGGCGATGCTGATCGTCGAGCAGAATGCGGCGCTGGCGCTCGCCCTCGCCGAGCACGCCTACCTGCTCGAAACCGGGCGCATCGTCATGGACGGTCCGGCCGCCGAGATCGGCGCCGACGAGGCGGTGCGCCGCGCCTATCTGGGGTATTAGATGGAACTGCTGATCCAGCAGATCGTGGCGGGCCTGGCGACCGGCGGCATCTATGCCTGCATGGCGCTGGCCGTGGTGATGATCTACCAGGCGATCGACCACCTCAATTTCGCGCAAGGCGAAATGGCGATGTTCTCGACCTTCATCGCCTGGCAGCTGATCCACATGGGGCTGCCCTACTGGGTTGCCTTCGCGCTCGCCGCTGCGGTCTCCTTCGTCGGCGGTATCGTCATCGAGCGGGTGCTGTTCAAGCCGCTGCACAACGCCCCGATCCTGTCCAACCTGGTCGGTTTCATCGCGCTGTTCAGCGTGCTGAACAGCAGCGCCGGCTATCTGTGGAACTATACGATCAAGGAATTTCCGACTCCGTTCGGCCACAAGGCGCTGTTCGGCAGCACCCTGATCGACACGCACGAGGCCGGGATGATCGTCGTCACCGTGGCGCTGCTCGGCCTGCTCTATGTGTTCTTCCGCGGCACCCGGCTGGGGCTGGCGATGCGCGCCGCCTCGGCCAACCCGGAATCGGCGCGGCTCGTCGGCATCCGGGTCGGCTGGATGACCGCGCTCGGCTGGGCGATGGCGGCGGCGATCGGCGCGGTCGCCGGCATGATGATCGCGCCGGTGGTCTTTCTCGAACCCAACATGATGCTGGGCGTGCTGCTCTACGGCTTTGCCGGGGCCGTGCTCGGCGGGCTGAACAGCCCGGCGGGCGCGGTGATCGGCGGCTTTCTCGTCGGCATCATCGAGAACCTCGCCGGCACCTTCATCCCCTATGTCGGGCGCGAATTGAAGCTGACGCTGGCGCTGATCGTCATCGTCGCGGTGCTGATGGTGCGGCCGAGCGGCCTGTTCGGCCGCCGCGTGGTGAGCCGGGTATGACCGCGCCGCTGAGCACCGCCGGGGTGGCGCGGCCGGCGCGGGCCTGGCGGCTCGACCGGCGCCACGCCGCGGTCGCCGCGATCGTCGTCGTCGCCGCGCTGATCCCGTTGTTCGCCCGCGGCTTTGCGCTGTTCCAGTTGAGCCAGGTGATGATCTACGGCCTGGCGATCCTCGGGCTCAACCTGTTGACCGGGTTCAACGGCCAGTTCTCGCTCGGGCACAGCGCCTTCTATGCGATCGGTGCCTATACCGCGGCGCTGCTGATCGAGCGCTGCGGCGTCAACTATCTGTGGACCCTGCCGGCGGCGGGCGGGGTGTGTTTTGCCGTCGGCTTTCTGTTCGGCCTGCCGGCGCTGCGGCTGCAGAACCTGTACCTCGCGCTCGCCACCTTTGCCCTGGCGGTGGCGATGCCGCAGCTGCTCAAGTTCCACGGGCTCGAAGGGATCACCGGCGGGGTCCAGGGCCTCGTCGTCGACCAGCCCGACCCGCCCGCGTTCCTGCCGCTCGACAGCGACCAGTGGATGTACTACCTGACGCTGATCGTCGTCATCCTGCTGTTCGCCGCCGCCGCCAACCTGGTCAAAAGCCGCACCGGGCGGGCGATCATGGCAATCCGCGACAATCCGATCGCCGCCGCGGCGATGGGCATCAACACCGCGCTCTACAAATCGCTGACCTTCGGGGTCAGCGCGCTCTACACCGGCGTCGCCGGCGCGCTCGGCGCGATGGCGGTGCAGTTCGTCGCGCCGGACAGCTTCACGATCTTCCTGTCGGTCTCGCTGCTCGTCGGCCTCGTCATCGGCGGCGTCGGCTCGATCCCCGGCTGCCTGTTCGGCGGGCTGTTCGTGCTCTATGTGCCGAATATCGCCAATGCCCTGTCGACCGGCTTGGCCGGCGCGATCTACGGCGTCATCCTGCTCGTCGTCATCTTCGTCATGCCGGCGGGCGCGGCCGGCTTTGCGCGGCTCGCCCTGGCGCGGCTGGGACGCCGACGGCCCCACCCCGACCCGCTGACCCAAGAAGGGAGGTCACCATGAAGCAGCTTACCCGGCGTTCGGTCCTTGCCGCTGCGCCCGCGGCACTCTCGTTCGGCCTGCCCTCGCTCGCGCGGGCCGCGAAGAATTACGGCCCGGGCGTCAGCGACACCGAGATCAAGGTCGGCAACACCTGCTTCTACAGCGGCCCGGCCTCGTCCTACGGCACGATCGGCAAGGCCGAGGCCGCCTATTTCAAGATGGTCAACGACCAGGGCGGGGTGAACGGCCGCAAGATCAACTTCATCTCCTACGACGACGCCTACTCGCCGCCGAAGACGGTCGAGATGGTGCGCAAACTGGTCGAGCAGGACGGCGTGCTCCTGGTGCTGAACTCGCTCGGCACCCCCACCAACACCGCGGTGTGGCACTACCTGAACCAGAAGAAGGTGCCGCAGCTCTTCGTCGGCACCGGCGCCACCAAATGGGACGACCCCAAGGGCCATCCCTGGACGATGGGCTGGCAGCCGAGCTACCAGGCCGAGGGCCGCGCCTATGCCGCCTATATCCTGGCGCACAAGGCCGGCGGCAAGGTCGGGGTGCTCTACCAGAACGACGATTTCGGCAAGGACTACCTGAAAGGCGTCAGGGACGGGCTCGGCGACAAGGCCAAGTCGATGCTGACCGTCGAAGCCTCCTACGAGACCACCGATCCGACCGTCGATTCCCAGATCGTCGACATGAAGGCGAAGGGCATCGACGTGTTCGTCAATACCGCGATTCCGAAATTCGCCGCCCAGGCGATCCGCAAGGCCGCCGAGATCGGCTGGAAGCCGCTGCACATCCTCAGCAGCATCGGCAATTCGGTGGCCGCGACGCTGAAGCCCGCCGGGCTCGAGAACGCCAAGGACCTGATCTCGGACTTCTACCTGAAGGACCCGACCGATCCGCAATGGAAGGACGACCAGGGCTACAAGGATTGGGTCGCGTTCATGGACAAGTACTATCCCGCCGGCGACAAGACCGACATCGGCAACGTCGTCGGCCCGTCCTTCGCCCAGACCTTCATCCAGGTGGTCAAGCAGTGCGGCGACAACCTGACCCGCGAGAACGTGATGAAGGAGGCCGCCAACCTGCACAATTTCCGCGTGCCGATGCTGCTGCCGGGGATCGAGATCAACACCAGCCCGACCGATTTCGCGCCGATCAAGCAGATCCAGATGGGCCGATTCGACGGCAGCCGCTGGGTGCTGTTCGGGCCGCTGATTTCCGGCGCGATCCCGAGCTAGCCGGGGCGCCTGCGGCTGGACGGCGCGGCGCCGTCTATGCCAAGATTCCGCGCCCGAATCCGCCGGGATGGGCGGCAGCGGGCCGGAGGCTGGGGTGGTGGTCAGGCTGGAAAACATCGGCAAGCGCTACGGCAGCGGTGCGGAAGTCCTGCATGACGTGACCCTGACCCTCGACCCCGGCGGCTTCTATTTCCTGACCGGGGTCAGCGGCGCCGGCAAGACCACGCTGTTGAAGCTGATCTATCTCGGCGAGCGGCCGTCGCGCGGCATCGTCACCCTGTTCGACACCGACACCGCGACCGCCGACCGGGCGACGCAGACCGCGCTGCGCCGGCGCATCGGCATCGTGTTTCAGGATTTCCGCCTGATCGAGCATTTGAGCGTGCGCGACAACGTCGCCCTGCCGCTGCGCATCGCCGGCGCGCCGGAGCGCGAGATCCGCGAGAACGTGCCGGAACTGCTCGGCTGGCTCGGCCTCGGCGACAAGGCCGATCTGCGCCCCAACACGCTGTCGGGCGGCGAGCAGCAGCGCGTCGCCATCGCCCGCGCCATCGTCCGCCGCCCCGACCTGCTGCTCGCCGACGAGCCGACCGGCAATGTCGACGACGAGATCGCGATGCTGTTGGTGCGGGTGTTCGAGCGCATCAACCGGCTCGGCACGACGGTGATGATCGCCACCCACGACGTCGCCTTCGCCCGCCAGTTCGAGCACGAGCGCTTCCACCTGGAGCAGGGCGTGGTGACGCCGGTGACCGACGGCTATCCGCAATGAGCGCACCCCGGCTCGGCGCACCGCGGCTCGACCTGCCGCTCGGGCGCGACGCGTCGGGCCGCTTCCTGCCGTGGATCATCGCGCTGATGGTCTATCTCGCCGGGCTCGGCGGCATCGCGCTCTTGCTGCTCGGCGGCATGCTCGGCGAATGGGACCGTGCGCTCGCCGGCAGCCTGACCGTGCAGGTGCCGGCCGACACCTCGGCGGCGCGGCTCGAGGTGATCACCGCGCTGCTGCGCCAGACCCCCGGCGTCGTCGAGGCCCGCCTGCTCGACGGCGCCGCCACCGCCAAGCTGGTCGAGCCGTGGCTCGGGCCTTCGGTCGCGGTCGAGCGGCTGCCGCTGCCGCGGCTGTTCGACGTGCGCATCGACCCGAGCGCGGCGGTCGATCTGGCCGGTTTGCGGCGTAAGCTCGCCTCGGTCGCGCCCGAGGCGCAGCTCGACGACCACCGCCTCGCCCTGTTGCGGCTGCGCGGCTTTGCCGTCGAGCTGCAGCGCCTGATCGTCGCCGGCATGGGCGTGGTCGCCGGGCTGCTGGTGCTGACCGTGGTGTTCACCGCGCGTACCGGCCTGGCCGTGCACCAGCCGGTGATCGAGCTGCTCCACCTGCTCGGCGCGCCCGACCGCTACATCGCCCGGCAGTTCCAGCGCCACGCGCTGTGGCTCGGACTGCGCGGCGGGCTGATCGGCGCGGCCGCCGCGGCGGTGACCGTGATCGTCCTCGGCCGCGCCGGCAGCGGCCTCGACCTGCCGCTGCCGGTCGCCGCGGGCGGCGCTTTCGACTGGCGGCGCTGGGGCCTGCTGGTGCTGGCGGCGGCGGCGGCCGGGCTGGTGGCGATGGTCACGGCGCGGCTGACGATCCTGCGCCGGCTTGCACGCATGCTGTGATGCGAGGGCTGCGGCCGCGCCTGCGCCGGCTCCTCGGCCTCGCCGCCGCGCTGGCGCTCGCCTGGCTCGCCGGGCTCGGCTGGTTCGTCGCCAGCAGCTTGACGATGCACCCCGACGGCGCCGCCCAGACCGACGCCATCGTCGTGCTGACCGGCGGTCGGCTGCGGCTGGAAAGCGCGGTCGATCTGTTCGGCGCCGGCAAGGCGCGCAAGCTGTTCATCTCGGGCGTCAACCACCGGGTCGACCGCGAGGCGCTGGGGCGGGTGTTCGAGCCGGTCGCCGACCGCGCGCAGTGCTGCATCGTGCTGGGCCACGCCGCCGACAACACCTACGAGAACGCGCGCGAGACGGCGCAATGGATGCGCCGCGAACATTTCACCAGCCTGCGCCTGGTGACGAGCTGGTACCACATGCACCGCAGCCTGCTGGAGTTCCGCCGGGCGATGCCCGACCTGACGATCATCGCCGCGCCGGTGTTCCCGCGGCGCGACGAGCACGAGCCGGCCGCCGCCTGGCTCGGCGCCGCGCAGGTGACGGTCGGCGAATACGACAAGCTGCTCGCCGCCTGGCTGCGCCCGGCGGCGCAGGCGGTCCTGCCCGGCATCCCGCTCGCCGAGAACGGCGCCGCGTCGCGCCGATGAGCCGGCTGCGCGCGGCCCTGTTCAACGCCGCCTTCTTCATCGGCACCGCGCTGATCGGGGTGGCGGGGCTGCCGGTGCTGCTCCTGCCGTGGCGGGCCTCGATGTGGTTCGGGCGGCTGTGGTCGCGCACGATGCTGGCGCTCTTGCGCGCGATCGTCGGCCTCGACGGCGAGGTCCGCGGGCGCGAGCACCTGCCGCCGGGCCCCTGCCTGGTGGCGATGAAGCACCAGTCGGCGTGGGACACGCTGATGCTGCCGGTGCTGTTCGGCGACCCGGCGGTGGTGATCAAGCGGGAATTGCAGCTCGTGCCGCTCTACGGCTGGTATGCGACGCGCGCCGGCTCGATCTTTGTCGACCGCAAGGGCGGCGCGGCGGCGATGCGGCGCATGCTGAAGGCGGCCCGGCGCGCGGTCGCCGCCGGGCGCAAGATCGTCATCTTTCCGCAGGGCACGCGCACCGCGCCGGGCGAGCGCTCGCCGTACCAGCCGGGGGTGGCCGGGCTCTACCAGGCGCTCGGCCTGCCGCTGGTGCCGGCCGCGGTCAATTCCGGGCTGTATTGGGGCCGGCGCGCCTTTCTCAAGCGGCGCGGACGGATCGTCGTCGAGTTCCTGCCGGCGATCCCGCCCGGCCTGCCGCGCCGCCGCCTGATGGCCGAGCTGGAGGCCCGCATCGAGGCGGCGGCCGACCGGCTGGCGGCCGAGGCGGCGCCGGTCAATAGCTCGGCTTGGCGGCGAACGGGGTGAGCTGCAGCTCGTGCGTCCAGCACGAGCGGTCCTGGGTGTGCAGATAGTAGAACGCCTCGGCGATCTTGACCGGGTTGATCACCAGGTCCGGCCGGTTCTGGTTGCGCGGCAGCGCCCGGGTGCCGGGCGAGTCGATGGTGCCGTCGATCACCACGTTGGCGACGTGCACGCCGAATTCGGAATATTCCTCGGTCAGCACCTGCGCCAGCGTGCGCATCATCACCCGGGGGTAATACAGCGACTGGCCGGTCATCCGCTTGCGCCCGCGCAGCGAGCTGGAGTTGTTGGAAAAGAAGAACGAGCCTTCGCCGCGCTTGCGCATCGCCGGCAGCACCTCCTTGGCGACGAGAAACGGCCCGCGGCAGGCGATGTGCTGGGTGGTGTCGAACATCTCGACCGGGATGTATTCGAGCAGTTCCTGGTCCGGCGGCAGGTCGCGGCCTTCGAGATAGCCGGCGTTGTAGATCAGCACATGGGGGTCGCCGGCCTCGCGCCGGATCGTCGCGAAGGCGCCGGCGATCGAGTCCTGCGAGGACAGGTCGAGCTCGACGATCATGCACTCGTTGCCCTGCTCTCGGATCGCCGCCGCGAGCCCCGCGGCATTGGCCGAGCGGCGGGTGGTCAGCACGGTAAAGAAGCCTTCCTGGGCGAATTTCTGGGCGATTGCGCCGCCGACGCCCCAGCGCACGCCGACCGGCAGCGCGCTGTCGTCGACCGGCTTGCCGTGCGCCAGCGCGGTCATGCGCCCGTCCGACTGCCATTTCGAGGTGGCGCCGATCACCACGGCGACCGGCTTGTCCTTCGCGTTCGACTTCATCAGGCGGTTTCCTTCCGGTTGCGGTCCCAGCCCCACCAGGCGCACAGCGCCTCGCCCATGACGAGGCGCTTGTCGGCCTCGCCGAGCCAGGGCAGTTCCTCGGTGAACATCGTCACGCACTGGCGCCAGGAGCACGGCATCTTGGTGATGTCGGTGCCCCAGAACAT
>Ga0070739_10000858_pt1 | contig 51775 bp, 50 predicted proteins | sample Coa_R1_7_FD_66445 | JGI IMG/M metagenome (GOLD analysis project Ga0070739, IMG submission 66445) | Surface soil microbial communities from Centralia Pennsylvania, which are recovering from an underground coalmine fire - Coalmine... | ecosystem: Environmental > Terrestrial > Soil > Unclassified ...
GCCAACCCGCCTCGCCCTAGCCGCCAGACAACACTCGCTCCGCTCGCGGCCCAATCCTGACAGTCAAATCACTCGTCGGCCGCTCCAACCGGGCGTTATCCACCGATCTAGGTCAGAGCCGGCCTACCGCATCCCCAGTGAGGAGATCCTCGACGCGGCGACCAGGGTGTTCGCCTCCGAGGGCTTCGACCGCGCCACGATGGACGCGATCGCGGCGGCCGCCGGTGCGACCAAGCCGACGCTCTACGCCCGCTTCGGCTCCAAGGAGCGCCTGTTCAAGGAGGCGGTGGAGCGGGAGTACGAGCTTCGCAAGGCGCGCCTGTTCGACGCCTACGGAGGAGGTGAGGAGGCGCCCTTCCGGGAGCGCCTTCACCGCTGGAGCGCCGCCTACTTCGATTTCGTGCGCGAGCGGCCCGACGGGTTCGCCCTGATCACCGAGGGCGAGCGCCACCCGCAGGCGGCCGCGGTGATCCGGCGTGCCAACGACGAGATCGTCGGCCGCATCGCCGAGCTGGTGGTCCGGGTGTCCGGGCGCCGCAGCGCGCACGGCGCGCGGCTGGTGGCGGTGATGATCAGCGGGATCTTCACGGCCTGCGCGCGCGAGGCGGTGGCGGCCGGGATCGAGATCGAGCATGCTGCGGCGCTCTGCGAGTCGTTCGTCTACGGCGCCCTGCGCGGGATGGATCCCGGCCTGATCGACGCAATCGGGTGACGCTTGCCCGGCGGGCGGGTGGCGCCCCGGGTGCGCCGACCGTCCGCTTTACTTCTCGGTAAACTCCTCTACGACCGGCGACGGCGCACCAACTGGCGGGAGGAGACGAGTTGCCACCGGCGCACTTGCGGGTGTTCGGCAGGACCTTCGCGGGCTTGCTCGCGCTGTTGGGTGTCGCCTTCTCGGCCGGCGTTGCGCCCGCCGCGCAGCGCTTCACCGCCTGCCGACACCGCGCGGACGGCAATGGCTCCGACTGGATCGGGCGGCCCACCTACATCTCCGGGACCGGGGTCTACAGCCGGGGTGAGTACATCTACACCAATTACGTCCACGACGACTACGGCGCCAACGTCGACGGCCTGACTGCCAACAACCCCGACCCTCCGCAACCGGTCACCGGGATCTATCCCAATCCGCAGGATCCCACGTCTCCCTACATCGGCGGAACGGCCGACGACGGGGACCGCTTTCAGCACACCGGCGACTACGGCTATCCGAGCCGTCCCGGTGACCCCACGGCCTATGACGACGTGGCGAACATCCTGGAGTTTCGGGAGGCGGTGGACTGTGGCCAGCTCCACTTCCTCGTGCGACTGGGGGACATGACCGCGCGCGACAGCACGGTGGTGGGCATCGGCATCGACGCCGATCGCAACGTCGCCACCGGCGCCGGCGGGTGGCCGCTGGGCGCGAATCTCGGCGAGCAGCTCGGCTACGACTACTTCGTGACGCTGTGGGGCACCGGCGGAGAGATCACCGACTACACCAGGCAGCCGGCGGTGACCGAGGCGGTCAGGGTGGCGGCCAACACGAGCGCCCGGCCGCCGTTCGTCGAGGCGGATGTCCCCCTGCCGCGCGATGCCAGGCTGTCGCTGTGGCGGACGTATGTGGGGGCCGGGATGTGGGATGCCTCCTCACGAAGCTGGGCCATGCCGCAACCGTCGCCCGGCCAGACCCTGGCGCCGGGCAGCCTCGGCACCTTCCCCGCCGTCTACGACCTCCTGTTCCGCCCTCACGAGCCGAACTCGTGGTGGCGTGAGACCACCCAGGCCGACGACCTGGCCAACCGCCAGATCGGCGAGGATCACGCCGATATCGACATGCGGACGCTGGCCCAAGGCGGTAGCGGGCCTCGTCCGCGCCTCACCGGACTGCTGAACATCCAATACCGCACGGTCCCCCTCGGCACGGGTGAGGGCGTCGAAGGCGGACCCAACACCTGGATCTACGACGGCCCGATCGAGCCGTACTCACTCGTCGTCCCCTCGGATTACTACTCCAGGCCCCACCCGCGCCGGTTCCTGTTCTTCTACCACTGCGCGTTCTGCAACCAGAACATCTGGCCGTTCGGCGTCGAGGCGGATGCCACGCCGGGTCACAACAACCTCACCGATGGCCCGCTTGGCGCCGATCACATCCAGAGCATCGTCGACCGCGAGGACATGCTGGTGGCGGGGTCGCTGCAGCGCGGACTGGAGGGTCCGGGGAGCTACGGCGACATTCCGGGACCGGGTGAGCGCGATCTGCTCGACGTCTACCGGACGCTCGTCGCGCGTGACCACTACGACGTCGATCGCAACCGAGTCATGTACTCGGGCATGTCGATGGGCGGCCTGACAACCCAGACGATGATGACCCTGTACCCGGATCGGCTGGCTTCCGCGATCTCCTATGACGCGTGCCCGCTCAGCGCCGGCGCGCCGTACCTGATCCCCCGGGCCGAGAACGTTCGCGACGTTCCGTTCTACGAGGTCAACGGCGACACCGGCCTTGACTCGACCTGCTCCTCGCTCGGCCGGATGGCCGCCGAGCAGCTGGCGGGTTTGGGCTACCGGGAGATGTACATCGAGTACCTCGGGCGGGCGCATGACTTCAACCTCGTCTACGACTCGCTGCCGATCATCGAGGCCACCGCCTACAGGGACGTTCGCGATCCCAACCCGGCGGAGGTGACCTTCGAACGCGACTCCTCAATGGAGGACTCCTCGCTAGGGCTGGTCCACGACCGCGCGTACTGGGCCAGCAACCTCCGGCTCGCGACTGGCGCGGGTGCGGGGACGATCGACGCGGTTGCGCTGCCGCTGGCCCACAAGCTGCCGAGGCTCCTAAGCCACCTCACGGGGACGTTCATCAACGCCCAGACCGGAAGCGCCGCGTACGTCGACTGGCAGAGCTGGAACCGGAAGCTGGACGGCCACGGCCTTCAGGATTTCCAGAGTGGCTGGACCGCCAGCCCCGACGTGACGGTGACCGACACGCCGGTTGCCGCCCCCGCGCACGCGGGTGAGAATGGCTTTGACCTTACGGCCTCGGGGCTCGCCGCGGCCGACCTGGACCTCGATCGAATGAGCATCTCGAGCGCGCGGCCGATCGCCGGCTACCTGAGCGTCGATTCGCCTTTGGCGCTGAGGCTGTGTTCACGCTCGCTGACGCGGCCGTCGCTCCACGTCCTCGACGGGGCCGAGATCGCGGTTACGCTCGCCGACGGCTGTCTGGAGATCACGATCCCGACCGGCGACCACACGCTGCGCCTGGGGCAATAGCGCCTTAGATCCGGACCCTGTAGGGGTCGGAAACCGTGAGTTGCTGCGGCCGCGGAGTCAGATCGGCGCGTCGGTGTCGGTGAGGGCGGTGGTGAGGAAGCGGTGAGTCCAGTCTTCGGCGTGGCGACGGGTGTCGGCGAAGACGATCGGAATCTGCGGGTAGCGGACCTGGAGGCGTGCGAGTTGGTCGGCGAGCCAGTTGCCGTTGACGTGTTCGAGCTTGAAGAGAGCGCTGTAGCGGGCCTCGACGACGACCGCGGTGAGCGGGAGGTCAGTGAGCCGTTGCAGCTGGAAGGCAAGGCTGCCGTCGGCGAGCGTTGAGGCGAGGTTGTCGAGGCTTTTTCGCTCGACGACGGCTACGAGTTGCCCGTCTCTCCCATGGATGGCGTAGTCGCCGGCGGCGAGGGTTGCGCGCACCGTGTGCGTGCCTTGGTGGGTGAAGCGGTAGGGGTAGCGCTCGCGGGTGTCGACGGTGATCGTCACCGGGCCCGCGGGGGCGCGTCGACGCGGGATGCGTCCGCCCGGGTTGGCGGTGCGGGCGGTCTTCTGGGTCTGCCAGAAGATCGCCTCACGCCCTTTCACCTGGGTGAAGACGAATTGGGAGCGGGCCTGGCGGGGGCGGTCGAGGACGAGATCGACGGCCGGTCCGCGACGGCGGCAGACAAGGACTGGCACCTCGTCGACAATCTCTGCGTCCTCCGGCCAGGGCTCCTCGAAGCGATGGCAGTAGACGCGTGCGGTTGCAGGCCACGGCGCCCGCGCCTTCAACACCAAGCAGTCGTCGAGGGGCAGGCGGACGAGGTACGGCAACCGGCTGTCCTCCTGCGGGTTCCTCGCAACAAGAAAGGTGGCGGGGGCGGCGCTCATGCCGCGACGGCGTGCTCGTGGATCACCCCATCGAGGTTGCGTGCCTGCTGGGTCACCCAGGCAGCGTCCCGGTTCGCGGTCACCGCCGTGAGGCGGACGTGCTGGGAGCCATGCTCGATCCAGAACCGCAGCTTGGGGTCGAGCGACGGCCGACCCACGCGTCGGCGCTGATCCGTCCACTTCCGCCGCACAAGCTCCCGCTGCCAGCGAAGCAGCGTCTGCGGCGAGACCACGAACACCGACCAGCGCTCACGCGGCAGGAGCCGGCTCGCAGCAGCCAGCAGAAGGCGGTCCCGGTGCCGTGGCTCCGGGGGCATGACCGTCCGGCGCAGAATGGCGAGCTGGTGTCGCAGCACCGCGGTCTCAAGCTCAACCGCGGCCGTGGCCGACCAACCGGCGACGACCCGAAGGAGCCTGCGAAGGAGCAGGTGCGCAAGGAAAGATCACCCAGCCCGATCTTATGCGGAACGCCCGACGGGACTCCTGCAAAGTGGTCACCACAGAGACTACTTCGCGAACTCAGGAGCGGAATGGCGAAATCGGCATCAAGGAACTGAAGAGCGGCGCTTCCCGCGTCGTCGACGAGGTCGCGGCTGGGCGCAGCTACGTAATCACCAAGCGCGGAGCGCCAACCGACGTCCTGATGCCGGTGGAAGAGGCCGAGGACCTCGTGCTCGCCAACGCGGAGGAATTCATCACCCTGCGCCGCCGCGCCCGCGACGGCTACCGCCGCGGCCGCACCAAGCCACTTCAGGACCTCGCCTGAGCGACCGTTATGAGGTCCGGCTCGCCCCGGCTGCCGAGCGCGCTTATAAGAAGCTGACGGCGTCGCTGAAGACGCGGATCAGCACCAACCTCGAACAGCTCGCCCAACCCGCAGCCACAACTGGCCGCGTTGGCGCCAAGAAGGTCAAGACGATCCGTGGCCAGGCCGATTCCTTCCACCGCCTCCGCGTCGGCGACTACCGCGTCGTGTACGACCTCATCCCCGACGACCACGTCCTTCTCGTCCTCGGCATCGTCCATCGCAGCGACCTCGAACGCCGGCTCCGAACCCGCTAACCGGCGAATCACGGTTTCCGACCCCCTACAGACTGCTCGGCACCCACCAAGGGGCGGTCGAGGAGGACCACCTGGCCGACTACCTCAACGAGTTCGCCTTCCGCTTCAACCGCTGTCGCTCACGCAGCCGCGGGCTGGTCTTCTACCGCGTGCTCGAACTCGCGGCCGCCCACGACCCCGTGCGCTACCGCGACCTGATCGTCAATCCCAAACCCGGCAAGGCCCGGCGACCACCGCCTGAGACCCGTGGCCGGCCGCCCAGCCTTGAGCGTCCTTGCGCGAACCGGCCGTGGCGCTCTCAGGCCGCCTAGATGAATACTCCACTTCCCTACAAATGGAGACGGGAGCGACGGGACTCGAACCCGCGACCTCCGGCGTGACAGGCCGGCGCTCTAACCAACTGAGCTACGCCCCCGAGGGGGCCAACCAGTATGGCAGGAGGATTGGCACCGGCGGTCACTCCGAGGCGGGCTTCGCTCGGGTTCGTCCAGCTGCTGCCGCGAGCCGCGCAACTTTCGCTCCCCCGCACGGTTAGGGGCGGGCATAGCGATTTCCTGACGACGCGTCCAACCCGGCCGTGGGCGCGCTGGTTGGGAGCGGCGGGGACTTGGAAGCGGGTCCCCGCCGTCGCTTTCATCAGCCCTCCCCCGGGGGCGATCGGGCCCCGCCCCCCGCGGCCCCTACTTGTCGAGCAGGAGCGCGGTCGCGCTCTGCACGAAGCGCTCGTAGCGCTCGGGCGTGAATCGCGCTGGCTCGGTGAGCACCATCCGGCCGGCCGCCTCGCCCAGGTCCCGAATCGCGCGGGCGGTCAGCTCCACGTCGAGGTTCCTGGGCAACTGGCCGCGGTTGATCCGCGACTCCACCAGGGCAGCGATCCGGTCGAGGATCCCGGCTCGGTTGCGCTCGACATGTTCGCGGACGATCGCCGGGGTGCCCTCGAGCGGCAGCAGGATGAGCCGCCAGGTGGCGGGGCGCTCCAGCACGATCTCGAGGAAGCGCCGCACGCTCGTGGCGAGGACCTCGGTTGGGTCGCGGTCGTCCCCCGGCTCGGGCACCACCTCCTCCAGCTGCTCCAGCGAGTAGCGCTCCTCCCGTTCCACGAGCGCGTGGAGCAGCCGCCCGAGGTTGGGGAAGTGGTCGTAGACCACCGGGCGGGTCACGCCAGCCTCGCGCGCCACCGCCTCGACCGAGACACCGCCGTAGCCCTCCTTCAGGATCACCTCGAGCGCCGCGTCGATCAGCTGCTCGCGGCGCTGTTCGGGCGGCATGCGCGGCGCGTAGCGTCGCCGCGGCGGCTCGACGCGCGGGGCAGACGCGTGGTGGGGCAGAGTCATGCGCTGCCGAGGCTAGCGCAGCTAACTACGCAACCGTAGCTTCAGCCCGGAGCGACATCTCGCGGCTCAGCGGCGCGTAGGATGCACCCCGTGGCGGCCACGCGCGACATCGCCCCTCGCGTTCACCGGCTCGGCAGCTCGACCGTCAACTGGTACCTGATCGAGGAGGAGGGCCGCTTCACCGCGATCGACGCGGGCCTGCCGGGCTTCAAGCGCACGCTCGAGGAGGATCTGAGAGCCGTGGGAGCGCTCCCGGAGGAGGTCGAGGCGGTCATCCTCACCCACCCGGATGCCGACCACATCGGGCTGGTCAGGACGCTCAGCGCGCAGGGGGCGCGTGTCCTCATCCACGAGGCGGACGAGGCGAAGCTGCGCAGACCCGGCCCCAAGTCCGGCGACGCCAGCGCGATCCACATCCTGCCCGAGCTTTGGCGACCGTCGCTGTGGCGCTTTACCGTCTCGATGCTCGCGAGCGGCGCCGGTCGGATCCAGGGGATGGACGGTGCCCAGACGTTCACCGGCGATCAGACGCTCGAGGTTCCCGGACGCCCGCGCGTCGTGCCCACCCCGGGGCACACGCCTGGCCACTGCGCTTTTCACTTCGAGGCCCACGGCGCGCTGTTCGTGGGCGATGCGATGTGCACCCTCAACCCCGTCACAGGGACACGTGGCCCGCAGCTCATGCCACGGGCGATGAACGAGTCAAACGCGGACGCGTTCAAGTCTCTCGACGCGCTCGAGCAACTGGAGGCCGAGATCATGCTGTTCGGCCATGGTGAGCCGTGGCGGGGCGGAGTCGGCGAGGCCGTGCGAGTGGCGCGCGAGAGGGCGGGCCTCTAGAGCTTTAAGCAGCCTGGCGCAGCGCCGCGGCGCTGCACACGACGCAGTTCGTCCAGTCGAAGGGCGCCGGCAGTGCGCGCAAGGCCTCGTCGTTGGCGCGCCAGCGCCGGTTGACGTGTCGCCCCACGGCGACCGCGGCGACCGGACCGGACCCGGCCGCCAGCAGCGCCGCCGCGGCGCTCTGGGCGTTGGCGCCGGTCGTCCAGGTGTCGTCGATGAGAAGCACCGGCTCCCCCTCGAACGGCCGCAGCGCCTGGTATTTCTCGGCATTGAACTCGTGCCGGTCGGCCTCGGCCTCGCTGCGCTGCAGCACGGCCTGAAAGCGCTGGCGGGTCGGCATGACCAGCTCGCCGACGATCGCGCGCAGTCGCTGCTCCCCCTCGCGCGAGCGGTTGGAGGAGGGGACGATGGTGACGACTGGGAAGGAGGCCACCCCGGCCGCCCGCGCGACGCATCCCTCGTGCCTGGCGAGGAACCTCCACAGGACCGCGGCGATCCCCAGCTCCAGGCGACGCGCGGCCGCACCGGACCTGCGCTTGTATCCGGCGAGCGCGTGGTGCAGCTGCTCGCCCGCGACGCTGTAGGAGATCGGGACCACCGCCGCGAGCAGGCTCGGCATGTGGTCGCACGCGTAGCAGCGGTCATAGCCCGCGGTTAGGTTCAGGCAGCGACGGCAGACGCCCGGACCGTGCCGCGGCGCGAGCATGAAGTTCTCGTAGATCGCGGTGAGCTCCTCGACGGTCGGCATCGCTGGCTCCTCAGTCGAGGAGCGCGCGGGTGGACGACAGCCGCTCGACCGTCTCGATCACCTCGGCGGGTGAGGCGGCGACGTGAACGCCAGGCCTGCCGGCCAGCTCACGGGCCCACCTCTGGCCGAGCAGCCGGTCCATGAGGAGGACGGGTCGCCCGTGGCCGAGCGCGATCCGCGCCTGGGTTAGAGCGCCGCTGCGTGGGGAGGCCTCGACGAGCACGTTGGCGAGCGAGAGCCCGGACGTCACCCGATTGCGCAACGGAAAGCTCGGACGGGTGGGCGGCGAGTCTGGCCAGAACTGGGAGACCACGGCGCCCCGCGTGGCGATCCGGCGCTGGAGGGCGGCGTTCTCCGGGGGGTAGCTGTGGTCGAGGCCGGTGCCGATCACCGCGACCGTCCGTCCGCCCGCCTCCAGCGCGGCCGTGTGGGCGGCCGTGTCGATTCCCCTGGCCAATCCCGAGGCGACGGTGAAGCAATGGGCCACGAGCTCCGCGGCCAGATCACGTGCTGCGGCCAGGCCGGCCGGCGTGGCGTCCCGCGAGCCGATGACCGCCACCGCGCGGGCGTCCCGCGCCAGCAGGTCTCCGGCGACGAAGATCAGCGGCGGTCGGTCGTGGACCGCGCCCAGGTTCTCGGGATAGGCGGCGTCGAGGATCGTGAGCACGTGGAGGCCCCGTTCGACCCAGGTCGCGAGCTCGTCGGCGGCGGCCGCGAGGAGGTCCGAGGCGAGCAGCCCGAGCTCGTCGCGTGCGACCGGGATCGCGCTGCCCGCATCCTCGATCCGGTTCGCGTACTCGGTGGGCGTGCCCCGGCCATGGCGCAGCAGCGCCACCACCGCGGCCGTCTCGGATTCGGAGGCCATCGCGCGAGCGTATCCCGGCCGGGAGACGGGGGACCAGGGAGCGCCGCGCCGCGGCTCAGGCGGCGTGCGATTCCGGCTGGGTGGGGGAGCTGCTCGTAGGCGCGGCCGCCGGCTCGGGCTTTGGCTCCGGCGCCGTGGCGGGTGCGGCGTGCGGCTCGGGAGTGGTAGTCGGCGAGGACACGGTCGGCTCCGGCTCGCCAGCGACGGTGTCTGTGTCCGCCGGCGTCGGGTCGACCGGGGATGTGGTCGAGGTGAGCGATTCGTGCAGGTCATCGCTGCTCATCGCATTCCTGAAGTCGCGAATTCCGCGTCCGAGCGCACGCCCGACCTCCGGAAGGCGCTTCGGCCCGAGTACGAGCAAGGCCACCACGAGGATGAACAGCAGGTGCGTTGGCTGCAGGATGTCCCCGACCACTGGCTGAAAGCTTAGCCGGTACGACGAGCCGTCCTGCGCGGGCTGTGGGGAAATGTCGGCAGCACATCGTGATCTCAGCCCGGACCGACCGTGACGGTGACGCGGCGAGAGCTGGCCGGGGCGTAGGGGTAGTCCGCCTCGCGCAGCGTGGAAACCGAGAACCAGTAGCGGACGACTCCGTTGCCCGGGGAGAACGTCCAGGTGGTGCGGAATCGGCCGGAGCTGGAGACGTCGGGGATGCCGACCGTTTCGCGGACGCCCGCCACGCCGATCCGGAGTCGCAGGAACTTGCCGACCGGGATGTAGCCACCCAGGACACGGCCGCTGATCGTGATCCGCCCTCTCCAGTGGGTGCGGGTCGGGTGGATCCGGAGCAGGACCCTGGCTGGGACGATCAGGCGGATGGGCTGCGAGCTGGCGGGCTCGGTGGTCGCCGACCCGTCGTAGACCGCCATCACGAGCCGTGATGGCCCGGGAGGAAGGCGGGCGCTCCAAGTGCCGTCGGGCCCGGTGGTTGCGGTGGCGACCTGGGTGAAGGTGGGCGCGCCGTCGTCTGGTGAAGCCAGGATGCGCACGGGCGCGTCCGAGAGCGGGGTTCCGTTTGAGAGCCCGAGCCAGCCGCTCACCGCTGTGGCGTGGCCGAACCGGACCCGTCGTACGGCGCTGTTGACGACATGCGGTGGCACGACCGTCCGGACGAGCTCTGTCTGCCTGATGCGCACCAGCTTTCCGTGCCGCCGGGCGGTCTTCCACACCACGAGTCGCCGGGTGAGCTCGGCGGGATGGCAGCGGACGCGGCGTCTGCCGATCTGGTGGCGGTGCCGGCGGGGGGAGCGGACGCGATGGCATCGGAGCGCGTCGACCATGGCGGAGAACGCGATGCCGGACACTGTGGGCTCGCGGATGCTCAGATCCCATGTCTCCGTGGGGGAGCTCGCCAGCGCGCCGGATGGGTCGCGCGAGTTGTTTTGCGCGTAGCAGGCCACGTGGTGCGGACCGACGCCGCTGACCGGGATCTGGGCGCTCGCGCCGGCGTACTGGCTATAGCTCGAGCCGTCGACGGAGCAGTAGATCGCCGACACCCCGCTCGGACCAGCCGACGCCACCGCCGAGACGTACTGGGTGCCGGCCGTGGACGGCGCGTCCGTCGGCCCCGACAGACTCAAGGTCACCGGAGCGTTGTCGATCGAGATCGCCTTCGACGGGGCCGAGAGCACGCCGGCCGCGTTGCTGGCGCCATACGTGAGCGTGTGATGCCCGTCGGAGTACTTCGTGGTGTCGAGTTGCCCGGCAAGCTGGAATCCGTGACACTGGGTGAAGCTGCTCACGTCCCGATGCGAGTCCCCCCAGCTGGCCACCGCCGTGCTGTCAATTACCGTCGCCATCCCACAGACCCCGGAGGGGTCACTCGCGTCAAGCGTGACCGACCATGTGCCCCTGACCCATCCACTCGCGTACCAGAGGTTGTTCGACGGGACGGCATCGAGCAGGGGGCCGGTGTTCTCAAGGGCGGTGAGCTGGATGCCGTTGACCCCAAGAATGGCGTTACCGTCAGATGCCTGACAACTCGACTTCAGTGAACACGCTACCTGCCAACCGAAATAGCGAGACGGTGTAATCGCCGTGTTGATGCCGTCGGCATAACCCAGGCCGCCAGAACAACCGTTGATGTAGTTGATCGCCTGCGTACCGTAGTTCTGCCCGTTGTCCCCCCAGTAATAGCTCGCGGTAAAGCCATCAGAATTCAGCGTGCAATCAACTTCGACAGTGTTGACAGGTGTAAAGGCGTGTACGATCGCGATCGCTGGAGACGGCGTTTGGGCATACCACTCGGCACCGTAGCCTTGGAGGACCACGCCAAATACCTCATTGATCTCAAGTGACCTGTAACCGTTGGCACTTGACACCATGCACTCATTAGCTGGACTCAGATGTGCCGCTCTTGCACTGGCTTGAAAGGCCGAAGCGGTATTGCCATAGTAGCTGCAATCACTAACTGAGTACGTCCCTCCAAAGGCCGTGCCACAAGGGAGTAGGCACAGCACGCCGACGACTGACGAAGCGACACCCGCGAGACGGGGCATCGTCGTTAGCGACGTAACATAGGCCATCAGCAGAGCACGAGAACGTCAAATCCAAGAGGGGTCAACTGGCCTGCCTGATTGAACGTTGTGACGAACGTGAGACCCCTGGCCGAGTGATTGCGCGTGCTGGCTGCAACCGCGTAGCCAGATGTCACTGGCTGAGCCGGGTTTCCCGGAACCATAACGCGAGTGGTAGGGGGCGAATGGTCGGGATCAATCGTCGCGACCGTTGCGCAGGAACGACTAAATCCTGCCGTCCAGCGAAGCTCGAAGCTGCCGGGGATGACCGTGGCTAGGACATGCGGCCCCCCGCCCCCCGCGACCACCCGTCCTTTGCTTGTCACCACCGCCCATGCCCTCACGCTCCCGTTGATGAACTTTCGATCGAACTTGACTGGGTCGATGGTGTGGTTGCGGATTTGATGGCCGTCGATGGTGAAGGCGGCGTAGGATGTGCTTCCGAGGGCTAGGAGGGCAACTGCGAGGGCTGTGAGGGCGATCGCGTGATGGCGTAGATACTCGATTGCTCGCTTCATGGGACCTTTCTGGGGATCACCCGCTCGGGGTTGTGCCGGGGCCGATCAGGGAGATCGGACCGGTGGGGCCGGCCGGCTGAGATCTGTGGTAGGTGGTGCGGTCAGCAGCTGCAGCATCCGCGGACCGCGGAGACCGGTATGCGGTGGGGGTGGCTGTTGGGGCAGGCGTAGTCGTCGTCGCCAGTCCCGAGGGCCTGCGAGTAACGGCGGCTGGCGGGCGTCGACTTGGCTTGGGCCGGGGCCGACGATGCGTGCGGATCGTCGGCTGGCGATCGCTTCGGGGCGCGACGCGGGATGGGCGCGGCCGGATCGCGATCCGCGCGAAGGGCGCGGACGACGCGGCCAGACGCGACGCGCGCGGCCTCTGAGGAGTCTTGTACGCGGACGGTGAGGGCAGGAGAGGAACGGCCAGTCCAACGCTCGCCAAGAGCAACGCGAAGGCCAGACCGAGGGCCGCGCCCCTTCGGCGCCGGATGCGACCGAGGAGCCGCGCGCGCCCACCGTCGCTGTGAGGGTCCGATGCCGGCGGCTCGACCGCGGCGTGCACCGCGACGGAGCTCTCGCTCCAGAAGTCATCGGCGCTCGTGATCTGCGGCGAAGGCAGCTGAACGACGGAATCGCCGGGCCGCGCGTCGGCGACCGAGCGGGACCCGATCGGCACGAGATCCTCGGTGGACCCGAACCAGTTCTTCGGGAAGCGGAGGACGTTCCCGCCCGCCTCCGGGCCATGTGCGACCGCGCTCGGCGCCCTGGAGCCGTCAGGGGTCGCGTCCCCTTCGCCGGGGCCGCCGGGGCACGAGCCGTTCTCCCTGCCGTCGTCGTTTTGCACCGGTTTGCAGACCTTTTATCCGCCTAGGGCGGGCGAAGCCGTCCTGCCGGGCGGCTATTATACCTCTTGCTTTGGCTCTATTTGTCTCAATTGGATAACAATCATGGCTGAGCAAGACGCGCTGAGGGACTCGTTCCTGACCGTGGCCGAGGTGGCGGAGATCCTCAAGCTCAACCAGCAGACGGTGCGTAACTGGATCGACCAGGGATCGCTGCCGGCGCTCCGTGTCGGCCGCCGCGTGCGCATCCGCCGATCCGACCTCGAGCACCTCCTCGAGGCGGCCTCAACGAAGCCTGAGATCGCTTCGCGGGGCGCCGGCCCCAGCGCGGATGACTTCTGGAGTGGGGAGGCCGTCAGCGTGGCGGAACCCGGCGATGCGCTCGGGCACGCGCCTCCCGCCGCGCCACCGCCTCCCGCCGCGCCACCGCCTCCCGCCGACCCCGCCAACCTCGCCGACCCCTCGCCCCCCGCCAACCTCGCCCACCCCTCGCCCCCCGCCAACACCGCCGACCCCGCAAACACCCCAACCCCCAGCCCCCACCCCGATGACGTTCGCTGACGACCTCGACCGCCGCCGCGCCGAGATCCTTCGCGCGGTTCGCCAGGCCGGCACCGCGTGGGCCGACGCCATGCGGGCGCACAAGCTGGCGCCGCCCGACGCGGGCTTCGCCGGGCGCCTGCGAGCGCTCGCGGACGCGGCGGCTCGCGAGCAGGTGGCATGGGAGCATGCGCACTCCGCGGGTCTTCTCTGGCGTCCCATCCCGGGCGCCGAGCGCGCCGAGCCCCCCTACGAGCTACGCCCCGGCACGGGCCGCCGCGGCCCCGAGGAGCTGTGGACGCGCTTCGACGCAGCGGTGGCCCTGCTCAACCGCGCGATCTCCGGTTCCGACGCGGCGGTCGTCGCCGACGCATTCGGCGAGATGGCGGAGGCGGCTCGCGCGCTGGCCGATGCCGTCGCGCGTGAGGACCATGCGGCGGCGGCATCCGCTCAGGGCGCGCGCGGCCGCTCGCGCGGCGCGGCGTGAGCGCTGTTCCCGAGGGCCCGCCCGAACCAGCCGAGCCCGACCACGCCCAGCCGACCACCCAGCCCAGACGCGGCCGGGCGCTTTATCTGCCCGCCCCGGGCGCCAAGCGCGCGACGGTGATCGGCGCCGGCTCCTTCGGCACCGCCACCGCGATCGTTCTGGCCCGCGGCGGCCTCCGCACGACGCTCCAGACGCGCACCGAGGACCAGGCTCGGCGCCTGCGCGAAGATCGCGAGAACCGCCTCTACCTGAGCGGGGTCGAGCTCCCTCGGGAGCTTCGCATCGAGCCGGTCGGGTCGGACCTGCACCGCGCCGACTACGTCTTCCTGAGCGTGCCGTCGACGAACGTGCGTGGCGCGATCGACGCTCTGCCGCGGCACGGCCTCGGCCGTGACGCCGCTGTGATCTCGCTCACCAAGGGGCTGACGCCCCCGGACGGCGTGGCGCCGTCCGCGCTGCTCGCGGGACGTCTCGGACCGACGCGCACCGCGTGCGTCGGCGGGCCCGCGCATGCTCGAGAGATGGTCAGCGCGGGCGCGGGTCTCGTAGCCGCCTCCCACAGCGAGGCGCTGGCGCGGTCGCTGGCGCGGGCGTTCATCGCGGGCGGGGTGGTGTGCGAGGAGTCGGCCGATCCGACCGGCGTGGAGCTCTCGGGCGTGGCCAAGAACGCCGCCGCGCTCGCCTCCGGCGCGACCGTCCGCCAGGGCCTGAACGCCGCCGGCGCGGCGGCGGGTCACATCTTCGCCGAGGTGTGGCGGTGGGTGAGCCAGCTCGACGCGCGCCCCGAATCGATGATCGGGCTCGCCGGCACAGGCGACCTCGTCGCCACCGCGCTGGCACCCGAGAGCCGCAACCGGCGGGCCGGCGAGCTCCTGGCGGACGGTGTGCCCGCCTCGCAGATCCCGACCCAGGTGGGGCAGGCCGTCGAGGCGCTCGAGACCGTCCCCCTCCTGGCGAAGGCGCTGCGGACCGCGGGAGTCGAGTGTCCGGTCACGACGGCTCTGGCCAGCCTGATCGAGGGGTCGTTGCCGCTCGAGGGGTGGATCTCCGTTGTCCGCACGACGATTCCGCCCGCCGCTCGGCGCGCCGTCCGTCGCCGGCGGTGGTGGCGTCGCCTGCGGCGGTGAGGAGGGCCAGACGGCGCGACCGTGAGAGGAGGCGGCGCCACCGCGAGGGGGAAGCGGCGCCACCGAGGTGGCAGGCGGCGTGCCCGCCTCTGAACGATGGCGCTGTACCACGCTATACGCGAGGCAAAACGCCAAAGTTCCGCCCCCGCGCCTGACCTCCATGCCCCGGGCCGCCCCCGCGCCCGCCCCCGCGTCGACCCACATCCCCCAGCCGCCCCCCGCCCCCTCACGCTTCCCAAATCTTTACTACGGCTGAAGCCTGATCTGGGATGCTCTCCAACGCGGGCAAACAACAGAAGGGAGAGAGATGCCTCAGATCATCGTGACCGCGGATCACACTGATCGAGAGCAGGATCCCGTGATGCTGCGGGAGCGCATCAACGTTGCTGACTTCGAGAGCGAGCGCTTTGCCGCCAACCTGGTCGAGCGGCTCGGTTGGGCTGTGCTGGACGCGGCGCAGCTGGAGCTCGATCACCCCGCTCGCGCGCGCGACACCCTCGGCGCCTGATGGGCCTCCCCGGGGCCGCTACACGGGGGACGTAGCGGCCCCGCTCGCGGCCGGGCCCCGCCCCCGGTACTCGGCCAGCGTCGTCACCACCGCCTCGTAGACGCCCGACCCGAAGGCGCCCGAGGCCACCCGGACGCCCGCACGTCCGCCCACCTCCTCGCGCAGGCTCGGATCGCGCGTCAGCGCGTTGGCGACCAGCCAGAACGCTCCGACCGCGGACGCCACGCCCAGGTCCTCGCGCGAGTCTCCCACCGCGACGCACTCCTCGCGCGCGTACCCGCGAGCCTGCATGTGCCGGGCCACTGCGCGCGCCTTGGACGCCGCGGCCGGGATCAGGTGGTAGGCGTGCAGCCGCTCGCCTGCGGGCAGCGCCCCGTAGCGGCGTCCGCGCTCGGCGCTGCTGCGCACCACGCCGTTGTCCACGAGCCGCAGCCACGCCAGCCCGGCCGCCTCCAGCACCCGGTTCGCCTCCGCCACGTCGACCGTGCCGCGGAACAGGTGCGAGACCTCGCGTCCGACCGACCACGGGGTGTGGTACTCCAGCCGGCCCGCGAACTGCTCGAGCAGCAGCCCCGGCGCCCCCGAGGCCTCGATCTGCTCGTAGATCGTCCCGTCCTCCTCGGAAGGCTCGAGCCCCTCGGTCAGCCACTCGAGCTCGCCGTCGACCACCAGCCCGCACCCCACCTCGAAGGCGAACGCCGAGGCCCCAATCAGCCGCGCGCACTCGAACACGCTGCCCTGCCGGCGGCCCGAGTACAGCACGACCTCCACCCCCGCCCGATGGCAGGCCTGAAGCGCCCGCACCCCCTCCAGCGAGAAGGCCCCCTCCTCGCCGCGCAGCAGCGAGGCCCCCGGGCCCAGCAGCGTCCCGTCCAGATCCGCGTACAGGCAGCGCATCGTCGCGCGCGACCATACTGGGCCGATGGCCACCACCCGCGATACCGAGCCCTGGAGCGCGCTCCTGGAGCTCGGCCGCGGCGACGAGCGGCTCGTCCACGAGCATCTTTATGGGGCGCGCTCCGCGCGCCTGGTTGAGGTGCCGGGTGAGCTTGGGACCGACGTCGCACGCGCGTTGCACGGGGCGGGGATCGAGCACCTCTACACCCACCAGGCGCAGGCCCTCCACGCCGCCTTCGAGGGGCCGACGATCATCACCACCGGCACGGCCTCGGGCAAGTCGCTGTGCTTCCAGCTGCCGACGCTCGAGGTGCTGACCCACGACCGCGCCGCGCGCGCGCTGTACCTGTACCCGACCAAGGCGCTCGCCCAGGATCAGGCGCGGGCGATCAACGCCTTCGGTCTCGGGCGCCAGGTTCGCCCGGCGATCTACGACGGCGACACGCCGCGGGCCGAGCGCGCCGCGATCCGCCGCCGCTCGAACCTCATCCTCACCAACCCGGACATGCTCCACGTGGGGATCCTGCCCCACCACCCGAGCTGGGACGAGCTCCTGGCCAACCTCGCGTTCGTGGTCGTCGACGAGGCGCACGTCTACCGGGGCGTGTTCGGATCGCACGTGGCCAACGTGCTCCGCCGCCTGCGGCGAGCCGCCGCGATTCACGGCTCCCACCCGCGCTTTCTGCTCGCCAGCGCCACGATCGCCAACCCGGTGCAGCTCGCCGAGGGGCTGACCGGGATCGAGGGCTTTCGCCTGATCGACGACGACGGCGCCCCGCAGGCCGCCCGCCGCGTGGCGATGTGGAACCCGCCCCTGCTCGACGAGGACCTCGGCCTGCGCGGCTCGACGCTCTACGAGGCCGCCGAGGTCTTCTCCGAGCTGATCGCCGCGGGCGCCCGGACGATCTGCTTCATGAAGTCGCGCAAGGGGGTGGAGCTGATCCTGCGCCACGCGCGCGACCGCCTCGACCCCGAGCTGGGGGAGCGGATCGCCCCCTACCGCGCCGGCTACACCCCGGCCCAGCGCCACGACATCCAGCGCCGCCTGAGCGACGGCGAGCTGCTGGGGGTGATCGCCACCGACGCGCTCGAGCTGGGGATCGACATCGGCCAGCTCGACGCCGCCATCTGCGTCACCTTTCCCGGCACGGTGGCCAGCCTGCGGCAGATGTGGGGGCGGGCGGGACGCCGCGGGCGCGGCCTCGCGGTGTACGTGGCGGGCGAGGACGCCCTCGACCAGTTCTTCTGCCGCCACCCGGACGAGTTCCTCGACCGCGCCGTGGAGGCGGCGATCATCGATCCCCACAGTCCCCGGATCCACGCCGAGCACCTGCTGTGCGCCGCCCACGAGGCGCCGCTCTCGGACGCCGACGCCCCCTACCTGGGTCCGCGGTGGCGCGAGGGGGCCGAGCGCCTGGTCGCCGCCGGCCTGTTGCGCGAGCGCGCCAGCGGCTTCGTCCCCCGCCGCGGCGACGACTACCCGGCGGCCCGCGTCGCGCTGCGCTCGGCCTCGCCGGACGCGTTCGTGCTTGTCGACGCGACCTCGGGCGAGGTGATCGGCACCGTCGAGGCCGGGCGGGCCCACGCGACCGTCCACCCGGGCGCCGTGTACCTCCACCTCGGCCGCTCCTACCTGGTGCTGGAGCTCGACCTCGACTCCCGCCGCGCCACCCTCGAGCCCTTCGCCGGCGAGTACTTCACGCAGGCCAAGCACGAGAGCATGACCTACGTCCAGCGGCTGCTCGAGCGCCGCACGACGCTCGGCGCGACGCTCTCCTTCGGCCAGGTCGTCTACTCGGAGACCGTCCTCGGCTACCAGCGCAAGGGGCTCCAGGACCACGCGGTGATCGACTTCCAGACCCTCGATCTGCCGACCACCGAGTTCGAGACCCAGGCGCTGTGGTACGAGCTGGACGGGCTGCTTGACCGCGAGCCGTTCCCGCCCGAGCTCCTGCTCGGCTCGTTGCACGCCCTCGAGCACGGCCAGATCGCCGTCCTGCCCCTGATCGCGATGTGCGACCGCTGGGACATCGGCGGGCTGTCGACCAACGCTCACCCCCAGACGGGCGGCCCGGCGATCTTCATCTACGACGGCCACCCCGGCGGGGTGGGGATCACCCGGCGGGGCTATGACCAGTTCGAGCGCCTGGTCGCCGACGCGGCGCGGCTGATCGGCGAATGCCCCTGCCGGGCGGGCTGCCCCTCGTGCATCCAGTCGCCCAAGTGCGGCAACCTCAACGAGCCCCTGTCCAAGCGCGGCGCCCTCGAGCTGCTCGCGCGACTGGCCGCCGCGGGGCGCCGCGCCCCGACCCCGCCCCGCTAGCATCGGCGCCCACGGGCGAGATAGCTCAGTTGGTAGAGCACACGACTGAAAATCGTGGTGTCCCCGGTTCGATTCCGGGTCTCGCCATCGTCATGGGGCCGTCGACCGGGGCTGGCGCCGGCGCCCGGAAGCTGGCAGCCTGCGCTGCGTGAGCGCGGCGCCCGAGCCAGATCAGCTGCTGGCGATGATGCCGTTTGCCGGCCGCCTCGGGCTGGTCCTCGACGCCGCCACCCCCCAGGAGGTGGCGGGCCGCCTGACCTGGTCGCCCGAGTTGTGCACCACGGGAGGACTGCTCCACGGCGGCGTCCTCATGGCGGTGGCCGACAGCCTGGGGGGAGTCTGCGCCTACCTGAACCTACCCCCCGGGGCCGGCACCGCGACGGTCAGCTCCAACACGTCGTTTCTCCGCGCCGTGCGGGAGGGCGAGGTCTCGGCGCTGGCCCGGCCGCTGCACGTGGGGCGCACGACCATCGTGGTGCAGACGCTGCTCCAGGACGGCCAGGGACGGCCGGTCGCGCAGACGACCCAGGTCCAGGCGGTGCTCGGACCCTGACGGGCGCCGGCGTGCCCGGGACGCCGGCGCATCCGGGCACCGGCGCGCCTGGGCGCCGATCCGACTAGGATCTGGCGTTCCGCGCGCTCGCCCCGCGTGCGGAACGATCCAGGCAACGGGAACACGGGAGGTTCACATGCGGGAATCCCTCAGGCTGCCGCGCGCGCTGCTGAGGAGCGCGGCGATCGCCGCGGGCGCGGTCCTCGTGCCGGCGCCGCTGGCGAGTGCCGCCACCTTCTCCACCGGCCAGCTCCAGTCTCAGGTGATCGGCGCCTCCGGCTGCGGCACGAACACCGCCGGTGAGCCGGCGATCCACGTATCGCGATCCGACAACGTGTTCCTGGGCTCCGAGGAGGGGCTGGGGGGCGGCAGCGAGCTGTGGCGCGGCCTCGGCTCGCTCGGCGGGTCCGCCGCGTCCGGGTGCGGCCTGGAGTACCGCGGCCAGCCGAACGCCGTCCAGGGCTTCGGGGCCGCCGGCGGCGACATCGACCTGGCGATCGGCAGCGCGCCCAACGCGGCCGGCAACTACAACCTGTACGTCGCGAGCCTCAACCTCGGCTCGGTCAACGTCGCCACCTCCGCCGACAATGGCACCACGTTCACCCAGACGCCGGTCCAGGCGGGGCTGCCGCTGGACGACCGCGAGTGGATCGCGGCGTTCGGGGCCGGGACCTCGTTGCTCACCTTCCACGACATCGCCACCGACGACATCGACGTCCTGCGCTCCGACAACGGCGGACAGACCTACACGCAGATCGCCCAGGTGATCCCCGAGACCGACTACAAGGCGGGCAACAACGAGATCGGCAACCTGGTGATCGACCACCGCAACCTGCCCGACTCCACCGGCGACTTCTACGCCTACCAGGCGTTCGTGGCGCCGTCGAGCTCGTCGGGCTCCAACCTCAACGAGGCGTACCTCGGGGTCTCCTCGGACGGCGGCCACACGTGGACCGACCAGCCGATCCCGTGCAGCAGGGCGGCGGCGACCACCGACCTGAGCCACAACTTCCCCAACGTGTCGGTGGCGCCCAACGGGACCATCTGGTACGCCTGGTCGGACGACCACAACGTCTACACCGCGGTGTCGACCGATCACGGCAGCACGTGGACGTGCTCGCCCGCGGTCAGCACCAACACCGCGCAGGCCATCTTCCCCTGGCTGGTGGCCACCTCCAACGGGGTGGACCTCGTCTACTACGGCGCGCCGACGGCGACCAACCAGACCTGGTACGTCTACTTCGCCCAGGATCCGACGAGCGCCGCCTCCGGCTGGGCCGCCCCCCAGCAGGTCGTCTCCGTCCACCAGGGCTCGGTCTGCGAGGGCGGGGTGAGCTGCACCAGCGGCCGCCAGCTCTTCGACGACTTCGGGATCGACACCGACAGCCAGGGGTGGGCGCACATCGCCTATTCGCACGACGGCCCGACCCTCGGCGGATCGGGGACCTACACCGGGTACGCGGTGCAGACGGGCGGAACCCAGGCGGGCTATCCCAACAACTGAACCTCGCCGGCCCGCCCTACGCCCGGCGCGAGCGGACGATCACCCGGCCGCCGCGGGCCGGAATCATCGTCACGTTGCGGTGCTTGGGGCGCTCGGGCTCGGGACGCGTGGCCGCGATGTCGAGCTGGCGCGCCATCGCCCGCAGCACCACCCGCTGCTCGGCCATCGCCAGCGCGGCGCCGAGGCAGCGCCGGGTGCCGCCGCCGAACGGGATCAGCTCGTAGGTCCCGGGCTTGTTGCCGATCCAGCGCTCGGGGCGGAACCTGAACGGCTCGGGGTAGAGGTCCTCGCGGTGGTGGACGAGCAGGATGCTGATTCCGACCGCCGTGTCCGCCGGCACGCCGTAGTCGCCCAAGCGCCACGGGGCCGCCACGCGCCGGCCCGTCATCGGGATCACCGGCCGCACGCGCATCGCCTCGTTGATCGTCGCCTCCACCACCGCATCGGCGTCGGCGGCGTCGGCGCGCACGGTCTCCACCAGGCGGGCCTGGGCCTCGGGGTTGCGCACCAGCCGCTCCCAGGCCCAGGCGAGCTGGTTGGCGGTCGTCTCGTGCCCGGCGAGCACGAGCGTCATCAGCTCGTCGCGCAGCTCACGGTCGGTCAGCGCCTCGCCGTCCTCTGTCCGCGAGCGCATGATCAGCGACATGATGTCCCCGCGCTGGGCGAGGTCCTCGGCGCGGCGGCGCTTGGCGATGATCGCGTACAGGCAGCGGTCGGGCACGGCCAGCCCGATCCGGGTGAGGCCGTAGGGGTCCGGGTGCCCGAGGTTCATCAGCTCGGCGAGCTTGGCCCCGGGCATCGTCGAGGCGCGCAAGAGCTCGCGGATGGCGGTGCGCAGCGCGTGCTCGAGCGTGCCGGGTCGGGGCGTGCCCTCGATCCCGAAGATCCCGCCCATGATCACGTCGAGCGTGATCTTCTGCATCCGGGGAGCCAGCGCGAACGGCCGCCGCAGCGGCCAGGAGGCGATCTCGCGCTCGGCGGCGTCGGCGATCATCTGCTGGTAGCGGGCGATCGCCTCGCCGTGGAAGGGCGGGAGCAGGAGCTTGCGCTGCCGCAGGTGGCGCGGGCCGTTGGCGGTGAGGACCGACCCGGGGCCGAGCACCGGACGCAGCGGCGACTCGGCGGCGATCGTGGGCACGAGCTCGGGGGGCGCGGTGAACAGGGAGCGGACGTGGTCCGGGTGGGAGGTGATCACCGCGCCACCCCGCACGTAGCCGCGCTGGCGCCACACGTCGCCCAGCCGGCGCCGGTGGCGGAAGACGAACCGCCACTGCTGGTGGCCGAACCACAGCACCTGGACGGGGCGCGGCCAGCGGATCGCCGGCGGCTCGGCGAGCCCCGCCAGCTCGGAGGCCTCGATCGGGCCCGCCTCTGAGGGTGTCGCGGAGCCGACCAGCGGCGGGCGGTCGGTCTCGGGAACGGCTGGAGACTCGAGCACTGCGCTCATCGGGCACCTCCCACGGATCTGGCTGAACCTACGCCCCTGTAGCTTTGCACATCGCCCGCGGTTTGTCGAGCCGGGGGCACGCCCGGCTCGTTGTCGAGCCGCTGGCCCGTCCGGCCCCGTAGTCGACCCGCTGGCCCGCCCGGCCCCGTAGACTGGCGCCATGACGGTCCGGCGGGGATTGGCGCTGCTGCTCGCGCTCGCGCCGGCCGTCCTCTGCGCCCAGCCGGCCGGCGCCTACTCGGGCCCGTACGCGCCGCTGGACCGTCCCGGCCCCCCGCTCAGCGTGCCGGCGGCCGAGCTGCGGGCGGCGGTGAGCTGCACCGCCGGGGTCGCGGGCGACCCGCGCAACCCGATCCTGCTGGTTCCGGGGACCAACCTCGACCCCGGCTCCAACTACTCGTGGAACTACGAGCGGGCGTTCGCGGCGCTGCACTGGCCCTACTGCACGGTCACCCTCCCCTACCACACGATGGGCGACATCCAGGTGGCCGGTGAGTACGTCGTCTACGCGCTGCGGTCGATCGCGGCCACCGCCGATCGCCCGGTCGACATCCTCGGCTACAGCCAGGGGGGGATGCTGCCGCGGTGGGCGCTTCGCTTCTGGCCCGACACCCGGCCCCTCGTCCACAGCTACGTAGCCCTCGACCCCTCAAACCACGGGACGCTGGACGCCAACGCCGCCTGCCAGAGCCAGTGCGCGCCGGCCGACTGGCAGCAGGCGGCGAACTCGCGCTTCATCGACGCCCTCAACAGCTACACCGAGACCTTCGCCGGCATCTACTACACGGTGGTCTACAGCCGCGCCGACGAGATCGTGGTGCCCAACCTCGACGCCTCCGGCAGCTCGAGCCTGCACACGGGGGCCGGCCACATCGCCGACATCGCCGTCCAGGAGATCTGCCCCAACGACCTCTCCGAGCACCTGGCGATGGGCAGCTACGACCCGGTCGGATACGCGCTGGCGGTGGACGCCTTCTCCCACGAGGGCCTGGCCGATCCGGCCGACATCCCCGCCAGCGTCTGCGCGCAGCCCTTCCAGCCGGGCGTCGACCCGAGCACCTTCGCCGCCGACTACGCCGGCTACCTGAGCGCGATCGGCCAGGCCGAGCAGGAGGCGCCGCAGGTGAGCGCGGAGCCGCCGCTGCGCTGCTACGTGTTCGCGTCCTGCCCGGCCGCCGCCGGCGCCACGAGCCACCACCACGCCCGCCACCGCTACGCCCGCCACCGCTACGCCCGCCACCGCCGCCACGCCCGCCACCGCCACGCCCGCCACGCCCGCCACCGCCACCGCCACCGACCCGCGTAGGATCCGCCCATGGCCACCACGATCGACCGCGAGCAGCTCGAGCGACTGATCGCGGCCGGCGCCCAGGTGGTCGAGGTGCTGCCCGAGCAGCAGTACGCGGACGGTCACATCCCGGGCGCCATCAACATCCCGCTCAAGCGGCTGGACGCGGACACCGCGTCGGTGCTCGAGCGCGGCCGCCCCGTGGTCGTGTACTGCTGGGACCCCCTCTGAGACCTCAGCCCGCGAGCCGCGTGCCGGCTCGAAACGCTCGGCTTCGCCGAGGTCTACGACTACCGGCCGGGCAAGGTGGACTGGCTGGTCAGCCGGCGCCCGATCGAGGGGAGACTGGCGCAGCAGCCCACCGCCGGGAAGCTCGCCCGCGACGACGTGGTGACCTGCGCGCTCTCTGACCAGGTGGGTGGCGTCCGAGAGCGGGTGGAGGCCTCGCCCTACCCCTTCGCGCTGGTGCTGAGCCGGGGCGGGGTGCTGCTCGGCCGGCTGCGCCGCAGCATGCTCGACTGCGATCCCGGCCTCGCCGCCGAGGCGGTGATGGAGCCCGGGCCCTCGACGATCCGCCCACACAGGAGCGCGGCCGGGGTGGCCCGCGACCTCGCCGAGCGCGACCTCCGCTGGGCGATCGTCACCACGCCGGATGGCGAGCTGATCGGCGTGGTCTCCCGCGCCGAGCTCGAGCAGGCCGCGCGCCTCAGCCCACCAGCAGGTCCCTGAGCGGCCCCGGCCGCTCCAGGAGCCCGGCCTCGCGCGCCAGCTCCGCGATCTCGGCCTGGCGGGCGTCGTCCAGCCGCGCGCGCGCCACCTCGATCAGCGCCGCCTGGCGCTCGCGCCCCAAATGCCCGAGCAGGTCGAGCGCCTCGAGCCAGAGGCCCTCGCGCTCGGCGGCGTCGATCACCCGCGACAGCCGCTCCTCCCCGAGCACGTCGGCCAGCTCGTCGAGTCGGTCCTTCTCCTCCATCACGAAGGCGGCCCGCAGCACGTCGGCGTCGGAGAGCGCCCGCACCGCGGCGCTCAGCGTGGTAAGCGGAAGGTGGCCCACGAAGCGGCCCATGGCGACGAACTCGCCCCGCCGGGTGAGCTCGAGCGAGACCTCGACGATCTGCTCGGGCGGGATCCCCGCGATCACGTCGATTGCGCGCCGGGGGTCGAGCTCGACCGCGACGTCGGCCAGGAACTCCGTCGGCAGCCGGCCGGCGATCTCCACGGCGCGGTGGGGCTCGAGCAGCCCGGCGATCCGCGCGGCCAGGATCGGCCCGAACGCGCGCTCTCCGATCAGCGCCACCAGCCCGACGGGCAGCAGCCGGCTGGCGGCGGCCAGGCGCCCGAGCGCGCCGTCGTGGGCGGTGAACAGCATGTCGGTGGCCTGCTCGCGCAGCTGCCGGATGTCCGCCGCGGGGACCTCCTCCAGGTAGGCCAGTCGCTCCGGCGGGACGCCGAGCAGCCGCGCCAGCTTGAGGATCTCGGCCCGGGCGGCCAGGACCTCGTGCACCGGGGTCATCCCACGATCCTGCGAATCGGACCCCGGAGCAGGCGGGGGATGTGGCTGTACGCCCTCTCGCCCGCGGCGTGCAGCTCCGCCGCCTGGCGGCGCCGGGCCTCGGCGACCACGGCCTCCAGCTCGCGCAGCGCCTCGGCCGGCAGTCGCGCGATCGAGGCGGGCAGCCTCCCGCCGAGCCGAGCCTCCAGTGCCCTGACCTCCTCCTCTCCGCGCACCGACCGGAATCCTGTCAGATGCGCTGGATCCGTAACCTGCCGGTCGATGGGCGCCGCCTACATCCTCGACGCCGTGAGGACGCCGTTCGGCCGCTATGGCGGCGGGCTCTCGCACGTGCGCCCCGACGACCTGGCCGCCCACGTGGTGGGGGCGCTGTTGGAGCGGGCGCCTCGGCTCGACCCCGAACGCGTCGACGACGTGCTGTTCGGCGACGCCAACCAGGCCGGCGAGGATAACCGCAACGTGGCCCGGATGGCATGGCTGCTCAACGGCCTGCCCACGAGCGTCCCGGGCGCGACGATCAACCGCCTGTGCGGCTCGAGCCTCGACGCCGCGATGCAGGCGAGCCGCGCGATCGAGACCGGCGACGCGTCGCTCGTGCTGGTCGGCGGCGTGGAGTCGATGAGCCGCGCCCCCTGGGTGCTGCTCAAGACCGAGCGCCCGTTCCCGCGCGAGCACCAGCAGCTTCACTCGAGCACGCTGGGCTGGCGGATGGTCAACCCGCGGATGCCCGAGCGCTGGACGATCTCGCTCGGGCAGAGCGCCGAGAAGCTGGCCGGCATCTACTCGATCTCGCGCGAGGCGCAGGACGAGTTCGCGCTGCGCAGCCACCGGCGCGCGCTCGCCGCGTGGGAGAGCGGCTTCTACGGCGAGTGGGTCGTGCCGGTGGCCGGGACCGAGCTCGAGCGCGACGAGAACATGCGCGCCGACACCTCGCTGGAGCAGCTGGCCGGGCTGAGGCCGGCGTTCGTCTCCGGCGGCACGGTGACGGCGGGCAACTCCTCGCCGCTCAACGACGGGGCGGGGGCGCTGCTGATGGCCGACGAGCGCGGCGCGCAGGCGGCCGGGCTCGAGCCGCTGGCCCGCGTGGTGTCGCGGGGGGCGGCGGCGGTCGACCCCGACGTGTTCGGCATCGCGCCCGTCCAGGCCGCCGAGCGGGCGCTCGAGCGCGCCGGGATCGGCTGGGAGGACGTGGCCGTCGTCGAGCTCAACGAGGCATTCGCCTCCCAATGCCTGGCCGACATCGGCCAGTGGCGGGGCCTCGACCCCGAGCGCGTGAACCCCAACGGCGGCGCGATCGCGCTGGGTCACCCGCTCGGCGCCTCGGGCGTGCGGATCCTCGGCGGCCTCGCGCGCGAGCTGGCCGGCCGCCGCGGCGGCTACGGCGTCGCCACGCTGTGCATCGGCGTCGGCCAGGGGCTGGCCGTCGTGCTCCAGGCGACGTAGCCGGGCGTCGTCAGCGTCGGCCGGAGGGCCCCGACGGCGGGCCGGCGATCCGCTTCAGGAACGGGATCAGCGTCGTGAGGAACGCGTTGCGCGGATAGGCGCCGGCGGGGTCGTTGTGGGAGTAGGTGGAGCGCCGGTTGACCAGCACCAGGTTGCCCGCGGGGATGTGCGACTGCGCCGCCAGCGCCCGGGCGGCCAGCAGCACGCGCGAACCGCCGAGGACCGTGCAGATGGCGTAGATCCGCAGGCGGCGGGGGAGGCGGCGACCCATCGTCGCGCGCACGTCGAGCACCCGCTGGGCCGGGTTGGCGATCCCGTCGCCCACCGCGCCGGTGTCGTCGGTGAGCCGCTGGGGGAAGTACCACTCGGTGCCGTCGGCGTTCAGGATGCCCGCGCCGGCGAACATCGCGGCGAACCTTCTGATCGGCGTGAGCGCGCCGGCCCCGTCCCAGGTGTGGTAGCCGTTCACGGTCCGGGCGGAGATGCCCCGGCCGAGGTGGGCCTGGGCTGCGAGCAGGGTCGGCGGCGAGGTGGCGGCGTTCAGAGCGTAGCCGTACTGCGCCTCGTTGGTGACGGGGACGCTGGGCTTCAGATCGGCGGGCAGGAGGGGGAACGCCTGCCCGAGCGAGGGCCCGTTGGGGTCCATCAGCACGCCGAGCGACCCGGTGGCGTTGAAGAGGCCGGCAAACGGCGCCGGGATCCCGCCGAAGGCCAGCCACGGCGTGGCGTCCGGCGAGTCGAGCGCGCGCAGCTCCTCCCGCGCCTTCGACGCGCTGACCGCGGACGGAGAGCTGCCCCCGTCGTCGTAGACGAGCCCGGCGAGCTGGTCGGCGCCCGGGTGTCCGGCGAAGTCCCAGGTCGCGTACGCGGTCACCACCGCCCCGCCGAGCGAGTGGCCGCCCAGCACCACCTTGCCGCCCAGCCTCCGAGCCGCCTCGATCACGCGGCGCAGATCCGCGACCGCCACCTTCATCCCCCACCCCTTGGCGAAGCCGACCGTGGAGGCCGGCACGCCCCTGAAGTGGTGGGTGATGCGCGGGTTGGTCAGATAGCCGAGGTAGTAGTCGAACACCTGGGCGGCGCTCGCCCCGCCCTCCTTGGCCAGCTTCAGGACGGACTGGTCCTCCAGCAGGTTCTCCCGCCGCTCGACCGCCCATACCTGCCAGCTCGGCAGCTTCGCGACGAGCCACTTGGCGAAGGGGACGAAGTACGCGGCGCCGGCCGAGGTGCCCGGCTCGAGCACGAGCACGTTGCGCGCCGACGCCGCGCCGACCTTGATCACGCCGACGCGGTCATAGCGGGTCGGGGTCCCGGGCGCCCGGAAGCCGGCCATCCAGCTCACCCTGAGCGGTCGGGCCGGCACCGGCGGGGTGAGGGCCCCCGCCGGCCGGGTGAGGGCGGCCGCCGTCGAGCCGTCGGCCGGCGCCGGCGTGGTCAGGAGGGCCAGCGTCGAGGCGCACGCCACCCGCGCCACGCCCATCAACCGCCCCACACGCTCGCGATCCACCCCCAAATCATGACGCTCAGCGCCACGCAGCCGCCCTAAGGGGCCGGGCGGGTCGCGGTAAGGCCTTCGCCGCGGCGATCGGCTCCTTCCTCCCGATGTCAGCGCGCCCGTCGCAGCTCATCCTCGACGCATGTCCGAAACCACGACGAGAGGAGCGCGCAATGCATCCCCAGCTGTCCCTTGCCCTCGCCACGATCCGCAGTGAAGAGCTCGCCCGCTCGGCCGCCCGGCACCACCACGACGGCCGCCCCCGGCGCGTCCGCGGCCGCCGACGCCGGGGCGCTGCGCTCGCCACGGCGCTCAGGCGATACTTTCGCCGTGGCGAGCCGGCTCATGAGCAGCGTCTTCGTCGGGCGGGCCCGCGAGCTGGCCGAGCTCGAGCGCTCGGCGCGGGACGCCGCCCGGGGCCATCCGGCGGTTGCGCTGCTCGGTGGTGAGTCCGGGGTCGGCAAGACCCGGCTGATCGGTGAGCTGGAGCGGCGGCTGGCCGACGAGGAGTTCGTCGTGCTGCGCGGCGAGGGCGTCGAGCAGGGCGAGGAGGAGCTCCCCTACGCCCCGCTCACGAGCGCGCTGCGGCCGCTGGTGCGCGAGCGCCATCCCGCGCTCGGCGAGCTGAGCCCCGGCAGCCGAGCCCAGCTCGCGGCGCTGCTGCCCGGGCTGGAGGAGCCGGTGCCCGGCCCGCCACGAGCCGAGTACGAGGGGCAGCTGCGCCTGTTCGAGGCGCTGCTGGAGCTGATCGAGGTGCTGTGCGAGCGCGGGCCGCTCGTGCTGATTTTGGAGGACATGCACTGGGCCGATCGCTCGACGAGGACGTTCGTGTCGTTCCTGGCGCGGGGGATGCGGCAGGAACGGGTGATGCTGCTCACGAGCTACCGGACCGACGAGCTGCACCGGCGGCATCCGCTGCGCCCGCTCCTCTCCGAGCTCGAGCGGCTCGACCACGTCCGCCGGATCGAGCTGGCGCCGCTGGGCCGCGACGAGTTGGGCGAGGTGCTCGCCGACATCCTCGGCCGCGATCCCGGCCCGGGCCTGCTGGAGCGCGTCTACTCGCGCAGCGAGGGCAACCCGCTCTACACCGAGGAGCTGTTGGCGGCCAGCCTGGATGGTCGCGGGCCGGCGCCGCAGAGCCTGCGCGACGCCTTCCTGCTGCGGGTGGAGGGACTGTCCGCCGAGGCCCAGCGGGCGGCGCGGGTGATCGCCGTCGCCGGTCGCCTCGATGAGGCGGCGATCGCCGAGGTGAGCGGGCTTGAGCCGACGGCGCTTCAGGCCGCGCTGCGCGAGGCGGTCGCCGAGCAGGTGCTGGTCGCCGGCGACGAGGGGCGCCTGCGCTTCCGCCACGCGCTGCTGCGTGAGGCGGTCTACGACGATCTGTTGCCGGGCGAGCGCTCCGAGCTGCATGTGGCGCTGGCGCGGACGCTCGAGGCCCGCTGGGAGTCGGGCCACGGCGACCCCTCCCTGGCGGGCGAGGTGGCCCACCACTACGCGGCGGCCGGTGAGCAGCCGGCGGCGTTGCGCACGGCGGTGCAGGCTGCGCTGGCGGCTCGCGACGTCCGCGCCTACGGCGAGGCGGCCGCGCTGGCCGAGCGCGCGCTCGAGCTGTGGCCGCGGGTCCCCGACGCGGCCCAGATGATCCCCCTGGACCGGGTGGACGTGCTCGCGCTCGCGGCCTCCTCGCACAGCATCGCGGGCGACCGGTCCCGCGCCGAGGTGCTGCTGCGCAAGGCGTTGGAGGAGCTCGATCCCGCGAGCGATCCGGGCCGGTGCGCCCCCCTGCTCGCCCATCTCGGCCGGCTGCAATGGCAGCTCAACCGCGGTCTGGAGGGGATCGCGACCGCGCAGCGCGCGCTGGCCATGCTGCCCGCGGATGCGGTGCGGGAGCGGGCCCGCGTGATGGCCTGGCTGTTGCGCACCCGCTTTCTGCGCGGCAGGTTCCGCCAGGCGATCGCCGAGGGGGAGGAGGCGCTGGGCGCCGCGATCGCCGCCGGGGACCTGAACGCCGAGGCCGAGGTCCTCAACACGCTGGGGATGGCCCAGATCGTGCTCGGGGAGGTCGAGGAGGGCGTCGGCCGTCTGCGCCGGTCGATCGAGATCTCCGGCCAGATCGAGGAGCTCGACAGCGTCGCGTACGGGTACGCCAACCTCGCCGACATGCTGAGCCTCGCCGGCCGTTCGGCCGAGGCGCTGCAGGTGGCGCGCGAGGGGCTGGCCGCCGTGCCCCGCCGGATGACCAGCGCCCACGACTGGATGGCGCTGACCGTGTCCAGCCACGCCTTCGAGGTGGGCGACTGGGAGGCCGCGCGCGCCCACCTGGTCCCGCCGGCCCGGCTCCAGGGGACGTCGCTGATGTTCTGCCTGCGCTGCGAGGCCGAGCTGGCGCTGGGGGTGGGCGACGAGGCGCTCGCCGCCCGGCGACTGGAGGAGGCCGAGCCGCTGCTGGCGGACTCGTCCGAGCCCCAGTGGATCGGCGCGCTGGGCGCGCTGATCGCCGAGCTGCGCCGCCGCCGGCGCGAGTTGCCGGCGGCGCGCGCGGCCGTGCAGGAGGCGCTGGACCGCCTCGAGCTGTGCACCGACGATGTGATGCGGATCGCGCGGGTGAGCGCGGTCGGCGCGCGGGTCGAGGCCGACATCGCCCAGCGCGCCCGCGACCTGCGCGAGCGCGCGGAGGAGCGCGACGCGGTCGCCCGCGCCCGGATCCACCTCACGCGGCTGGCCGCCGCCGCCCAGGAGGGCGGCCCGGTCGAGCGGGCCTGGCACGCCACGGGAAAGGCGGAGCTGGCCCGGGCCCGCGGCCGCAACCAGGGGCCGCTGTGGGAGTCCGCGGCGGCCCACTGGGAGGCGATGAGCCGCCCGTATGAGACGGCGATCGTCCGCTGGCGCGCCGCCGAGGCCTACGCCGAGGCCGACCAGCGAGCGTGCGCGGCGGCCACCGCGCAGGCGGCGTTTGAGACCGCGCGCCGCCTGGGCGCCCGCTGGCTCGAGGCGGAGGTGCTCGGCCTGGCGGGCCGCGCCCGGCTCGAGGTGGGCAGCCCCGGCGAGGACGGCGTCCCCTCGCCCGAGCCCTCGGCCGAGGCCGATCCGTTCGGTCTCACCCCGCGCGAGCGCCAGGTTCTCGGGCTGATCGCCGAGGGGGCGACCAACCGCCAGATCGGCAGGGCGCTGTTCATGGCCGAGAAGACGGCCAGCGTCCACGTCTCGCGCATCCTCGCCAAGCTCGGGGTGCAGAGCCGCACCCAGGCTGCCGCCGTGGCCCACCGCCTCCACCTGGGCTCGCCGGTGTAGATGCGGGCGGCCTTCGACGGCCACGCCGAGGTGGACCAGATCGCCTGGGGCAACTGGCGCCTGGTGCTGGCGGCGTGGTGGAGGTAGAGACACCCTTCGGCCTCGCGCGGGCGCGCGTGGAGCCCGCGCGCGGCGCTCGTCCTTGGCCACGGCGCCGGCGGGGGCATCGGCACGAGCGGCGGGCGCCCGCGTCGCCTGCCGCACCGCCGCCGTGGCGGAGGCGGCGGGGGTTCTGTGCCTCGCGTTCCCCCTCCATCCGCCCGGGCGCGGGGATGACCCTTCCAAGAGCCGGCTGGGCGAGCTGGATGCCGTGACGGTTCCCATGCTGGTGGTCCAGGGCGAGCGCGACCCGTTCGGAATGCCCCCCGAGGCGCCGGGGCGGACGGTCGTGCGGGTCCCGGGCGATCACTCGCTGCGCGATGGAGCGGCGGTGCGCGAGGCGGTCGGCCGGTGGCTTGAGCTCCTGCTCGGCTGACCCGCCGGCGCGCCCGCGCGCGGGGCCGCGCCCAGGGATCAGACGCAGCCGTCGCCGTCTGTCGGGCCGCCGCTGTTATCGGCGTCGGCGTCCCCCGAGCCGCCCTGCGGTATGCACCCCGACCCCGTGGTGGTCGTGGTCGTGGTGGTCTTCGGCGGCGGCGTCGAGTGCGTGGTGGTGGTTGCGGGCGGGGGGCTCGCGTGGGTGGTGGTCGCGGGCGGCGGGGACGGGGGCGGGCTCGCGTGGGTGGTCGTGGTGGGCGGCGGGGCCGAGGGCGTGCTCGGCGCAGCGGGCGTGGGGGGCGGCGCCGGGGCGGGCGCGGCGTGCCTCACGACGTGCTTGGCCGCGTGGCGGGCCCGGTGCGGGCGCGAGTCGTGCCGGGCCGGGCGGGTGGTGGCGCTCGTCGTCGTCGTGGCTGGTGAGGTGGCGGCGGTGCTCGCGGGGGGGATGTGCGACGCCGCCGGCGCGGCGCCAGAGCCGCAGCCGGCGACTGGGAGCGCGAGCGCCGCCGCCATGCCGAGGACGACGAAGGGGATGGGCGTCCGGGGCATTCTCACCTCGCTGTGACAGACGCCCCGGGGCGGCGAATGCTTCCCGGGAGGCCGCCGCGAGCTGCGGTTATGCTCGCGCCATGCACCTCGCGGAGCTGAAGGCGCCCGAGCAGCGGGTGCTCGGGTGCCTGATCGAGAAGCGCTGGACAACTCCCGACCAGTATCCGCTATCGCTCAACGCGCTGCGGCTCGCCTGCAACCAGGCGACCAACCGCGACCCGGTCACCGACTACGACGAGCCGACCGTCCGCGAGGCGGCCGAGCGGCTCTCGCGCTACGGCCTGGCGCGCCTGGCCAGCGGCCACGGCAGCCGCGCCACCAAGTACCGCCACCTGGCCGAGGACGCGCTGGGCCTCGGTCGCGAGGAGCTGGCCCTGCTGGCGGTGCTGCTGCTGCGCGGGCCCCAGACGCCGGGCGAGCTCAAGGCGCGCGCGGAGCGGATGGCGCCGTTTGCCTCCCTGGAGCACGTCGAGGCGGCCCTGCGACGGCTGTGCGACGGCGGCTATGCCCGGCGCGTCCCCCGCCGTCCGGGACAGAAGGAGGATCGCTTCGAGCACCTTTTGGGCGGCGGGGCGCCGGCACTGGACGGCGAGGCGCCCGCCCGCGCGGTGGGGGCTCCCGCCCGCGGGGTGGAGACGCCCGCCCGCGAGGTGGAGGCGCCCGCCCGCGAGCGCGCGCTCGAGCACCGCGTGGCGGCGCTGGAGGCCGAGGTGGCGGCGCTGCGCGAGGATCTGGCGGCGCTGCGCGAGGAGCTCGGCGCCGCGACGCCGGCCGGCTGAGCTACGTCGGCAGCGCCAGCCCGACCAGGTAGGTCGCGCCGCCGACGATCACGCCGGCCAGCGTCATCTCAAGCCCGGCGGCCCACCACGTGCGCAGCGTGACCAGCGACTTGGCGGCGCCGACGAGGAAGTGCGCGATCAGCGAGATGATCGCGGCCGCCACGATCGCGCCCGTGCCGGTGCTGACCATGAACGGGATCACCGGGACGATCGCGCCCAGGCCGGTCGACACGCCGGCGGCGACGGCCGCCTGCACCGGGTCGCCCGCGCCCCCCGCGACGCCCCCGAACTCCTCCGCCGACAGGGCGCGGAGCATCGCGTCGGGATGCTCGGCCATCTCCTCGGCCAGCCGGTTGGCGGTCGCCTCGTCGATCCCCTTGAGCTGGTAGAAGAGCGACAGCTCCTCCTTCTCCTCCTCGGGGTGCTCGACGATCTCCCGCCGCTCGCGCTCGACGTTGGCGGCGGCGACCTCGTGCTCGGAGCGCTCGGCCAGGAAGGCGCCCGTGGCCATCGAGAGCATCGAGGCGATCGCGCCGGCCACCCCGGCGGTGAGCACCGCGGCCGAGCCGCCGGTCGCCCCCGAGACCCCGGCCACGATCCCGAACACCGCGGCCAGGCCGTCGTTGGCGCCGTAGATCGCGCCGGAGATCCAGCCGCCGCCGGTCCGGTGCCAGCGCTCGCGCCCCAGGATCCGGTCCAGGCGCGCTCGCGCGCCGGGTATCGCCAGCGGCGCGTCGGCCGACGGCGGGACGGGCGCGAGCGGCGTCCCGTCCGCGCTCGCGCCCGAGCGGATCTCCTGGACGGCGAGGGAGTGCGAGCGCTCCTCGTGGCGGATCTCGCGCAGGAGGCGGTCGGTCGCCTCGTCGCCGGTGGGCCGGCGGTAGAGGTCGCCCACCTCCTCCTCCTCGGCCGCCTCGCGGGCGGCCAGCAGGCGGTCGACCGGCGCCATCCTCGCCTGGAGGCGCATGATCAGCGGCATCCGCACCGTGGCGGGGTCCGGCACCGCCACCCCCAGCTCCTCCATCCGCTGCTCGATCCGCCGCCGGTGGCTGCCCTCGGCGGCGGCCATCCGGCGGAGGATCCCGGCCTCGCGCTCGGGCAGGCGGCGCGCGATCAGCTCATACGACGCGCCGGCCAGGATCTCACCCCGCCACGCCTCGAGCAGCCGCTGCGCCGCGTCGCCCCCCGGCGCCCGCGCCCCGGCGATCGGCGCTTCGCTCGCGTGGCCCTGACCGTCGCTCATGAGCTGCAAGGTTATTGCCGGCGGGCGCGTCCTCGGCCGCGTACCACTCCCGCGGCCGCCGGCCCACAACCGTGGCCTCGCCGCCCCGCGCCGGCCCCTCGAGTCCCTACAGGATCCCCACCTCGGAGTTGTCGCCGACCATGAAGCGGTAGGCGCGCGGCTGGCGGGCGTCGCGGGCGATGGTCACGTTGCGTCCCAGCAGCGAGGACTCCATCCGCCCCGCCAGGTCGCGGACCACCGCGCCGGTGAGCAGGATCGAGTGCTCCACCTCGGCGTTCTCGATCACGCACCCCTCCCCGATCGCCGTGTACGGGCCGATGTAGGAGTCCGAGAGCCGCGCGCCCGCGCCGATGATCGCCGGTCCCCGCACCGTGCAGCGCACCAGCCGCGCGCCGGCCTCGATCACCACGCGCCCGTCCACCTGGGACTCCAGCAGCTCACCCTGGACGTCCCCCTCGATCGTGTCGAGGACCAGCCGGTTGGCCGCCAGCATGTCCTCCAGCCGGCCGGTGTCCTTCCACCAGCCCCGCACGATGTGCGGCTCGACGCGGCGCCCCTCGTCGACCAGGCGCTGGATGGCGTCGGTGATCTCCAGCTCGCCCCGGCCGGAGGGCCGGATGGCCCGGGCGGCCGCGTGGACGCAGGGGGTGAACATGTAGACGCCGACCAGGGCGAGGTCCGTCCTGGGCTCGGCCGGCTTCTCCACCAGGCGGACGACCGCGCCGTCGTTGAGCTCGGCCACGCCGTACTGCTCCGGGTCGGGCACCGGCGTGAGCAGGATCAGGGCGTCGGGCTCGCCGGCGCGGAAGGCCTGCACCAGGTCCTCGATTCCCCCCTGCAGCAGGTTGTCGCCCAGGTACATCACGAACGGCGAATCGCCCAGGAACTCCTCCGCGGTCAGCACGGCGTGGGCGAGGCCGAGCGGCTCGTCCTGGACGATGTACCGCAGCCGCACGCCGAAGCGCGAGCCGTCCCCCGCGGCGGCTCGGATCTCCTCCCCGGTCTCCGGCGCGATGATGATGCCCACCTCGCCGATGCCCGCCTGGGCCATCGCCTCGATCCCGTAGAAGAGGACGGGCTTGTTGGCCACGGGCACGAGCTGCTTGGCGCTCGTGTGCGTGATCGGGCGCAGCCGGGTTCCCTTGCCGCCCGAGAGGATCAGCCCCTTCAGCTCCTGCATGTGGCGCAGGGTATCCCCCGCGGGTCAGTAGACGCCCTGCAGCTTGCGGTGATCCCAGGTGGCCAGGCGCCGGGGCACGAGCTGGAGGGCCACCCGCTTGGCCGCCTGGGCGCGCACCGCCTCCAGGAAGCCCTCGCCGAGCGCCCCGGAGCCGTAGCGCTCGAAGATCTCCGCGCCGACGCCGGCCACCGTCTCGATCTCGCGGTGCAGCACCACCCGTGCCTCGATCATCACCCCGCGCAGCTCGTGGTACCGCGTGCCGGCCTCCACCGTCACGGTCGCCCGATCGTCGCGCTCCAGGTTGCGCGCCTTCTGCGACTTGGCGTAGGTCCAGGACCAGATCTCGCCCTCGCGCACCACGTACCACAGCGGCATAACGTGCGGCCAGCCGCGGGGGCCGTTGCTGGCCAGGACGATCACCCGCTGCTCGGCCAGGAAGTCGGCGACCTCCCGGTTGGACATCTTGATCTGCTCGCGCCGGCTCAACCGGCTCAACTCGCGACCGGCGCGGGCGCGGCGGCGGCCCGGATCTCCTCCGCCGCCTCGCGGACCGCCTCCCGGGCGTCCTCGGGCTCGAGCACGACGGCGTCGCCGGCCTCCTTGAGGATCTCGCGCACCAGCCAGTCGACGCCCTTGAAGCCCCGCTCGACGATCACCGACCCGTCCTGAAGCTCGGCGACCACCGGCCGCTCCTCGCGCTCCCAGCGGGCGCGGGCGGGCGAGATCCAGATGCGCGCGCGCCGCGAGGCCGGCACCTCGCCGGTGCGCGGCCACCCCTCGACGTCGGCGGCCGGATCCACCTCGGCCCGCGGCTCGAAGCGCTGGTCGGTGACGGTGGCCGACTTGAAGCGGTCCAGGCGGAAGTGCCTGACATCGCCGCGCGAGGGATCGAAGCTCGTGACATACCAGCCCTCGCGGCCGTTGATCAGCGCGTAGGGCTCGACGGTGCGGGTGGAGAACTCGTCCTCGTTCTCCTTGTAGTACTCGAAGCTGAGCATCCGCCGCTCGGCGATCGCGCGCGAGACGATCGTCGCGATCTCGGTGTCATCGCCCGCTGGCGAGGCCACCTGGAGGCCCTCGCGCGCGGGATCCTCGCCCAGCGCCGCCACCACCTTGGCGCGCACCGAGCTGAGCGAGCCCTCGGGGATGTGCTCGCCGAGGAGATCGATCGCGGCGACCAGCGCCTTGGCCTCCACCGGCAGCAGGCGCGCCGGGCGGGCGAACGAGTCGCCGTAGGGCTCGGGGTCGACGTCGATCATCCCGTCGGCGCCGATCTCGGCGTAGAGGACGTAGGTGCCCGCGCCGAAGTTGACGACGTTGAGCACGGAGATGTCCTCGCGCAGCTCGGCGTCGCTCACGTTGAGCGAGCGGCTCAGCTCGCGGGCGTCGAGCCGGCGGCCGGCGCGGCCGGCGTCGATCAGGATGCTCGCCAGCGTGACCAGCCGGGCGAAGCGCTCGGGGCGGATCGCCCCCTCCCCCTGGGCGCCGTCCGAGTCTCCGCCTGCCTCGGCCTCCTGACCCTCGGCCTCGGCTGCCGCCGCGCGCGGGCCCGCGGCCTCGCTGGCCAGCTGGAAGGTCCCGGAGTGGCGTTCGATCAAGAGCTCCAGGCGCTCGCGCAGCTCGTCGGCCAGCTGGGAGGGGGAGAGGATGCGCGCGTGCTCGCCCAGCCCCAGCACCCACGCGATCAGCTGGCGGGCGTTGGCGTAGGGGGTGGCGAACACCATGTCGCCGCCGTCGGGGTCGTGCTCGGAGGCGGGCCGCAGCTCGCCGTAGGTGCCGAAGTGGCGCTCGATCTGCCAGGCGATGCGGCGGCTGACCCACACCTCGGCCGTCCCCACCGGCTCGCCGAACTGCCAGTCGATCCGGTTGGCGTACGCGCGGGGGTCGAAGTCGGCCGGGCGCTGAAAGTCGTGCTCGGCCTTGGTCGCGTAGCCGACCTTGCCGCGGATGCGCGAGAGGCGGAACACGCGGATCGCGTCGCGCTCGTGCGAGCGGCCCACGAGGTAGAACTGCCCGCCCTGGTAGAGCAGCTGGTAGGGGTCTACCTTCCGGCTGCCGAGCTCGTCGCGCTCCATCGTGTAGTAGTCGAACACGATCGTCTTGCGGCGGAAGATCGCCGTCTCGATCTTGGCCAGCCGCTGGGAGACCTCGTGCCCGCCCGCCGAGCCGGTGATGCCGAGCGCGACCGTGCGCTGCTCGGGCGCCCGCAGCGGGCTCGGGCGCCCCCACGAGAGCTGCTGCAGGGCCAGGCGCAGCGGCTCGGCGTAGGCGAACTCGCCGTCCAGCAGCTGCAGCGCGGTGTGCAGCGCGGCGAGCTCGTCGTCGCTGAAGGCGATCGGTGGCAGATGGAAGTTCTCCGGAGGCAGCGAGTAGGTTTCCTGCTCCACCTGCCCGTCGGCCGGCCGCTCGACCGAGAGCGAGATCCCCAGCGCCTCCAGCTCGGAGCGATCGGCGTAGAAGCGCCGCGCGAACGCGTCCTCGTTCATCACGCTGTACCCCTCGACGTCACCCCTGATCTCGCTCGCCGTCACCGGGCGCCGCTCGGCCATGAGATAGGAGATCAGCGAGAGCTGGCGGATCAGCTTCTCGGTGTCCTTCGCCATCCCGGCGCCTACTGTAGACAGGCGCGGCCGACGACCGGCCGCCGGGCCCGTCGGCGGGCGGGGCCTGCTCGCAATTTGCGGAGGTTGCGGCGCTCGCTCGCCGAGAGCGCCCGCGGCCGCCCGCCGAAACGCCCCGCCCACCCACCGAGGGCGCCGCGCCCACCCGCCGAGAGACGGCGCCCAAAGCTCATCCAAGCGCCGACGGGAGCCGATCATGTCCCTGGACCCATGCGGCCAGACGACCCCCCCTCCTGGCTCTGCAAGACAGAAGCCGACCGCGAGCGTGTGGTGGATATGGAGCCGCGGCTGCGGCCCCTGCGCACCGCGGCGCTGGCCTCGCTCGCCGCCGCGCTCCTGCTCATGGGGCCGTGGGTCGGCTGGTGGACGCTGATCCCGCTCGCCCTCACCGCCGCGATGTTCGCCGCCATCGACCACGGCATCGAGTCCGCGCGGCGCCCCGAATACCGGTTGTTCATCGCCTGGGTGCTCGCTCAGATCGCGATCGCCGCGAGCGTCGCCTTGAGCGGCGGGCCCCGCAGCCCCGCCATCTCGTGGCTGGGCATCCCGATCGTCACGCTCGCCGCGCGCTTCAGCCTGCGGGGTGTGGTGGTCGGCCTCCTGATCACGATCCTGCTGCTCGTGGTGTCGACGATCAGCGTGCACCCCGACTACGCGTTCGCCCATCCTCAGGCCGTCGTCTTCCCGCTGGCGCTGGTGATCGCGATGGCGCTCCTCTCCCTGGCGCTGATGCAATCCGACCGCCACCATCGCAGCGCCTCGGTGATCGACCCGCTGACCAGCATGCTCAACCGCAACGCGCTGCGCAGCCGGGTCGACGAGCTCGTCCACCAGGCGGTGGTGATCAATCAGCCGATCGCGGTCCTGGTCGCCGACATCGATCGTTTCAAGCAGATCAACGACACGCACGGCCACGCCGTCGGCGACGCCGTGCTGCGCGACGTCGCCTACCGGCTGCGCAAGCGGCTGCGCGCGTTCGATCTCGCCTACCGGATCGGCGGCGAGGAGTTCGCGATCCTGCTCCCCGGGGCCGACCTCGACCAGGCTGTGGCGGTGGCCGAGGACCTGCGTGCCGCGGTCGCGGGCGAGCTTGTCGCCGGCCTTCGGGTGACGATGTCCTTCGGGGTAGGCGCCAGCCCGCCCGGGCCCTTCGACTACGACGCCACCTTCCACGCCGCCGACGTCGCGCTGTACGAAGCGAAGCGCCTGGGCCGCAACCGCGTCTCGCTCTCGAGCCAGGGCGCCCCCGGCGCGCCCGCCGCGATTCAGGCGGCCTGAGCCTCCTGGGGGCGGGGGGCGAAGTAGGCGCCGCCGCCCAGCGCCCTGTCGTAGCCCGACCACTGCTCGCCCGCCGGCAGCTCCTTCTCGATCCGGTCGAAGCTCCCCAGCCGGCCGCCCAGGTTGTCGATCATGTGGACCAGCGTCGCCTCGCGCGTGCACGGGACGACCGGGCTTCCGTGCTCGAGCGAGCCGTGGTGGCTGAGGATGATGTGCAGCACCGCCTGCTCGAGGTCGGGGGGGAACGCCTCCAGCCGCTCGATCGCGCGCCGGACCAGGTAGTAGCCGATCGGGATCTCGCCGTAGAGCCGCCCGTGGTCGGACATCGTGATCGAACCGCCCTGGAGCTGGTAGGCCTCGAGCTTGCCGATGTCGTGCAGCAGCGCCCCGGTCACGGCGATGTCGCGGTCGATGCCCGGGAAGGTGGCCGAGATCGCGCTCACCGCCTGGGCGACCGTGAGGCAGTGCTCCAGCAGCCCGTGCCGGTAGGCCTGGTGGTAGCGCTTGGCCGCGGGGGCGTCGCGGTAGCCGACCCACGTGTCGGTTCCCTCCCCGAAGACGGCGGCCAGCAGGCGCCGCAGATCCGGGTTCTGGATCGTGGCGATCAGCTCGCGCAGGTCGGCCTCCATCTGCTCGGCCGTGCGCACCGGGCCGTCGATCAGCTCGTCGCGGGCGTACTCCCCGTCCCGGGCGGGCCGCAGGCCCTGGATCGTGAGCTGAGGCCCGTAGCGGGCATGGACGGCGAAGCGACCCTTGACGAACACCACCTGGCCGGTGACGCACATCTCGCGCGCCGCCGCGATGTTCTCCCAGATCATCGCCGGGACCGCCCCCGTGCGATCGCCGAGCACCACGCGCAGGTACTCCCCGCCGTCTCGTCGCGAGCGCACCTCGACCTCCCGTACCAGCAGGGCCTGGCTGACCTCGTATCCATCTTCGAACTGGCGGACCTCCATCGCGGAGGCGAAGATAGAGTGCCGACCGGACGACTCGGCCATGAAATGCAGCGCAATCGTGACGGGAGGGACCGGAGGCCTCGGCGCCGCCGTGGTGGAGCGCCTGCTCGCCGACGGCTGGCGGGTGGTGGTGCCGTGGATCGTGGAGGCCGAGCTTGAGCGGGTGGGGCAGCGGGAGGGGCTGGAGCTCGTCAAGGCCGATCTGTTCGAGCCGGCGGAGGTGGACGACGTGGTCTCGCTGGCGGCGAGCAGCGAGGACGCGCCGCTGCGCGGCCTGGTCAACCTGGTGGGCGGGTTCGCCATGGGCGGGCGGGTGCACGAGACGCCGATCGAGGAGTTTGAGCGCCAGTTCAGGCTCAACCTGCGCCCCACATATCTGGTCAGCGCGGCCGCGGTGGCGCCGATGCTGCGGGCCGGCGGGGGCTCGATCGTGTGCGTCGGCACGCGGGCGGCGGTCCAGCCGTTCTCCGGCGCCGCCGGCTACATCTCCTCCAAGGCGGCCGTGGTGGCCTTCGCGGCGGCGGTGGCGGCCGAGTACCGCAACGACGGCATCCGCTGCAACGCGATCCTTCCCAGCGTGATCGACACGCCGGCCAACCGCGCCTCGATGCCCAAGGCCGACCACGAGCGGTGGGTCAAGCCGGCCGAGATCGCCGGGGTGATCGCCCACCTGCTCTCCGGCGACTCCTCCCCGATTAGCGGCGCCGCGATCCCGGTATACGGGAGGGCGTGACGATGCGCGCGGTGTGGTTCGAGCGGGGCGGCGGCCCCGAGGTGCTCGAGTTCCGCGAGGTGCCCGATCCCGAGCCGGCCGAGGGCCAGGTGCTGGTGGAGGTGGAGGCGGTGGGCGTCAACTACCGCGACGTCTACGAGCGCGAGGGCCTGGGCTACGGCAGCCCGCCGCCCGCCGTGATCGGGGTCGAGGGGGCGGGGCGGATCGCGCAGACCGGCGAGCGGGTGGCGTGGACCGGCGTCCCCGGAAGCTACGCCGAGCGCGTCGTCGCCTCGCGCGACCGGCTCGTCGAGGTGCCCGACGGCGTCTCCTCCGAGCTGGCGGCGGCCTCGCTGCTCCAGGGCATGACCGCTCACTACCTGGCCCACGACTCCTACCCGGTGCAGGCGGGAGACTGGGTGATTGTGCACGCCGCCGCGGGCGGCGTGGGTCTGCTGCTCACCCAGATCGTCAAGCTGCGCGGCGGCCGCGTGATCGCCACCACCTCCACTGAGGAGAAGGCCCAGCTGGCCCGCCAGGCGGGCGCCGACGAGGTGATCGGCTACGAGGGCTTCGTCGAGCGCGCGCGGGAGATCACCGGTGGCGAGGGCGTGGCGGCGATCTACGACGGCGTCGGGCGGGCGACCTTCCTCCCCGGCCTCGACGCGCTCGCGCCGACCGGTCGGATGATCCTCTACGGCGCCGCGAGCGGCCGGCCCGACCCCCTGGACACCGCGATCCTCGCCCCCAAGGGGTCGCTCTACGTGCAGCGGCCCACGCTCCAGACGTACACGCGCACGCCGGAGCTGCTGCGCGAGCGAGCCTCGGCGCTCTTCGCCCTCCTCGCCGAGGGCAGGCTCAAGGTCCGGATCGGCGGCCGCTACCCGCTCTCGGAGGCCCGCCGAGCCCACGAGGACCTGGAGGCGCGCAGGACGACGGGGAAGCTGATCCTCGTGCCATAGGGCTCCCCTTCCTCGCCCCGCGCTCCCTCGCCACTCGCAACAAGTTTCGTTCGCCATGCGATTGAAACTTGTTTCGAGTGGGGGGCGCGCGCCGCCGAGTGGGGGGGCGCGCGCCCCCGCGGCGCCGCCCCGGCCCGCGCACCCCGCGCCCGGCGGCCCCCCGCCGGGTAGAACCCCGCCAGCTAGCATGCGGGACGCTTATGGAACGTAAGTGGTGGACGCTGATCGTCGTCTGCGTGGGGACGTTCATGCTGCTGCTGGACATCACGATCGTGAACGTCGCGCTGCCCAGCATCGCCCGCCAGCTGCGGGCGAGCTTCTCCGACATCCAGTGGGTCATCGACGCCTACGCGCTGACGCTGGCCTCGGTGCTGCTGACGGCGGGGTCGCTGGCCGACCTGCTCGGCCGCCGGCTGGTGTTCGCCGTCGGGCTCGTCCTGTTCGCGCTCACCTCGCTGCTGTGCGCCCTGTCTCCCAGCGCGCTGTTCCTGATCCTCGCCCGGGCGGGTCAGGGAATCGGCGGCGCGATCATGTTCGCGACCTCGCTCGCCCTCCTGGCCCAGGAGTTCCACGGGCGCGAGCGCGGGCTGGCGCTCGGCGTGTGGGGCGCGACGATCGGGGGGGCGGCCGCCGTGGGGCCGCTTTTGGGCGGCGCCCTCACCCAGGGCCTCGGCTGGTCCTCGATCTTCTACATCAACGTCCCGATCGGTCTCGCCGCCGCCCTGCTGACGATCACGAAGGTCGCCGAATCGCGTGACCCCGAGGGCAAGCGGATCGACTGGTTCGGCACGGTGACGTTCACCGCCGCGCTGTTCCTCCTCGTGCTCGCGCTGATCCGCAGCGACTCGCTCGGCTGGGGGAGCCCCACCATCGTCGGTCTGCTCGCGGGCTCGGCCGCGCTCCTGATCGTGTTCGTGATCTCAGAGCTCGTCCAGGAGCACCCGATGTTCGACCTCTCGCTGTTCCGCAAGCCGGCGTTCACCGGCGCGGCGCTCGTCGCCTTCGCTCTGTCGAGCTCGATGTTCGCGATGTTCCTCTACCTGACGCTGTACCTCCAGACGCTGCTCGGCCTCTCGCCGCTTCAGACGGGTGTGCGCTTCCTGCCGGTGACGGTGCTCTCGTTCGTGGTCGCGGCGGTGTCGGGCAACCTCTCGGCCCGCGTCCCGGTCCGCCTGCTGCTCGCGGCGGGCCTCGGGCTCACGGGGCTGGGCATGCTGCTCATGCGCGGCCTCACCGTCACCTCGGGGTGGACCTCGCTGCTCGCCGGATTCGTGGTGGCGGGGGCGGGGGTGGGTCTGGTCAACCCGGCGCTCGCCTCGACGGCGATCGGGGTGGTGCCTCCGCGGCGCAGCGGGATGGCATCCGGCATCAACAGTACGTTCCGGCAGGTGGGGATCGCCACGGGAATCGCGGTGCTGGGAGCGATCTTCGAGAGTCAGATCTACAGGCGGCTGACTCCCAGCCTGGCGCACACCCCCGCGGCCGCTCACGCCCACCAGATCGCGCACGCCGTAGCCGGTGGCGGGACCCAGCGCGTGCTGGCGAGCGTCCCCACGGCCCTGCGCCGCCAGGCGAGCCTCGCCATCCACTCCGCGTTCGCCGGCGCGATGAACGACATCCTGCTCGTCGCCGGAGCGCTGGCGCTGGCGGGCGCGGTGCTGGGCCTGGCGCTCGTCCGTGGCAGTGACTTCGTGGCCCACCGCGCGGGTGAGGTGGCCCCCGCCGCGGCCGCCTCATGACCCTCCCGCGAGCCCCGCATCTCCCCCGACCCAACCGCACGCGACCCCCCACGACCAACTCCTGACCCCGCCCACCCCACGGTGATCCAGCCTCTCTTCGAGCACCGCCTGAACCTCGCCGGCTTCCAGACCAGGGTGCTGGAGCTGGAGGGCGACGGAACGCCGCTGCTCCTGTTCCACGGCTACGCCGACAGCGCCGACACCTGGCGGTTGACGCTGGCGCGGCTGGGCCGCCGGGGGCGGCGGGCGATCGCGGTCGACCTGCCCGGCTTCGGTCGGGCGGATTCGCTCCGGGGGGAGGCGATCCTGCCCCAGCTCGACGCGTTCGCCGCGGCGGCCCTCGACTACCTCTGCGGCCGGCGCGCGCGTGTGATCGCGGTCGGCAACTCGCTCGGGGGCTGCGTCGCGCTGCGCCTCGCCGAGCGCCGCGGCGAGCGGCTGCAGGGGGTGGTGGCGGTGGCGCCCGCGGGACTGGAGATGAGCCGGCTGCTCCAGCTCGTCGAGCGTGACCCGATCCTGCGCATGCTCCTGGCGCTCCCCTCGCCGGTGCCTTCGGCGGTGATCCAGGCGGCCGTGGCGCGCCTGTACCGCCAGCTGGCCTTCGCCGACCCGGCCAGGGTGGACCGGGCGGTCGTCTCCGCCTTCATCGCGCATCACGCCGATCGGGCCCGGGTGGCGGCGTATCTCGCCACCGCCCGTCGGCTGATCCCCGAGCTGCGCTCCCCCTACGAGCTCGCTCGCATCACCACGCGCGTGCTGCTCGTGTGGGGCGAGCAGGACCGGCTCGTGTTTCACCGCGGCGCGCGCCAGGTCCTCGACGCGGTGAAGGGGTCACGCCTCGAGCTGCTGCCCGGGGTCGGCCACTGCCCACAGGTCGAGGCGCCCGACCGCCTGACCGAGCTGCTGCTCGCCTTCGGCGAGGAGCCCCTCCACGCCGCCGCCTGACCCGGCGACCCGCGCCCCGCCGGCCCCGCCGCCGGCCCACGAGAGCCGGCCCGACCGCACCCCACGCCCCTCGCGATCACGTGTTGGGCCCGGCCTTGGCGCCCACCGCGTTCAGCCACGCGCGCATGTAGCGGCCCGCCGGCGTGATCTGACCCTCCTCGTAGCCGGTCGTCGCCACCGCGAGCGTGATCCCGTTGAGCGTCGACCAGCCGTACTCGATCCCCGTCCCCCGGGCCGCGAAGCGGGCGATCGTCTGTCCCTGGTGGAGGATGCTGCCGGGGTAGGCGATCGAGGTGATCTCCTCGGCCACGTACTGGACCTGTCCGGCCTGCGGCCCGTCCAGGAGCTCGAAGTAGACCAGCGGCTGGCCGGCGTACCAGTTCGGCTCGACGGCCAGGATCTTCACCTCGCCGGGGGCGAGGATCGGCGCGCCCACCGGCATCGTCGCGTCGACTCCCTGGTCCGTGCGCTCCCAGCGCCCGCAGCAGGTCACGTAGGGGAGCGGGTTGATGTACGCCGTGTTCGTGGCGTGCGCGGCCACGGCCTCCAGGCGCAGCTCGCGCCGGATCTCCGACAGCGGCGGCGCGTGCGCGTTGACGTCGCCCACCGGATCGCTCGGGGTGATCACCGCGGCCTGTGACCCGGCCGAGGGCTCGACCACCTGCGGGTGCGCCCGCGGCACGCTCGCCCCGCCCGGCGCCGCGGCGCGGCCTCCGCCGTGACCCCCGGCGCCCCCCGTCGTCGCGCCGCACGCGGCGATGCCGAGCCCCAGCACCACGGCCGCCAGCCGGCCGCAGATCACGACTCCTGAACGCACCGCGATGAGTATGGCGCGGCCAGATAGATTGCTCGCCATGTCCGCCTACACGATCAAGAACCTCAAGCAGGACGTGCGCAACATGGCCGCCGACCGCGGCTACGACATGGAGGCCCGGTTCGCCCGCGGCGAGATCGACTCCGAGCACCTGGGCGTGAGCTACTTCCGCTACGCGCCGAACTTCAGGACGCCGTTCGGCCACCGCCACCGCGAGCAGGAGGAGGCCTACGTGGTCGTCGGCGGCTCCGGCCGCGTGCGGCTGGAGGACGAGATCCGCGACATCGGCCAGTGGGACGTCATCCGCGTCGCGCCCGAGGTCGCCCGCGCCTTCGAGGCGGGGCCGGACGGGCTCGAGCTGATCGCGGTGGGCAACGACCGGCCCGAGGGCGGCGACGGCGAGATGATCGAGGGCTTCTGGAGCGACTGAGCGCGCGCGCCGGACTACCCTTCCCGCGATGCCGACGCGACTGCTGATCACCGGCGCCGCCGGCATGCTGGGCCAGGACGTCGAGCGCGCCGCCCGCGCCCGGGAGCTGGAGGTGGTGGCGCTCGGCCGCCGTGACCTCGACATCACCGACCCCGCGGCGCTTGACCGCGCGTTCCGCGACGCCCGTCCGCACGTCGTCGTCAACTGCGCCGCCTGGACCGACGTCGACGGCGCCGAGGCCGACCCGGCCGCGGCGCGGGCGGTCAACGCGGCCGGTGCCGGCAACGTGGCCCGCGCCGCGCGCGAGGGGGGCGCGTGGACGATCCACGTCTCCAGCGACTACGTGTTCGACGGGACCAAGCGCGAGCCCTACCTGGAGTCCGACGGCCCCGCGCCCGTCTCCGCCTACGGGCGCTCCAAGCTGGAGGGCGAGCGCGCGGTGGCGCAGGCCGCGCCCGGCGCCCACACGATCGTCCGCTCCTCTTGGCTGTTCGGCCACGGCGGGCCGTGCTTCCCGGCGACCATCCTCCGCCTGGCCTCCGAGCGCGACGAGCTGCGGGTGGTCGACGACCAGGTCGGCTGCCCGACGTTCACGGGCCACCTGGCGCGGGTGCTGGTGGAGCTGGCCACGCACGCCGCCCCCCCGCTCGGCCCAGCGGTCCCCGCCCGCCAGAACCCCCCGCCCGGCTCAGAGGACCCCGCGCCCGCCGCACCCCCGCCCGGCTCAGAGGACCCCGCGCCCGCCGCACCCCCGCCCGGCTCAGAGGACCCCGCGCCCGCCGCACCCGCGCCCGGCCTGCTCCACGTCGCCGGCGGCGGGGAGTGCTCGTGGTTTGAGTTCGCGCGCGAGATCCTCGCCCTGGCCGGCTCCGGCGCGGCCGTCTCGCCGTGCACGACGGCGGAGATGCCGCGGCCGGCCGCCCGCCCCGCCTACAGCGTGCTGCGCAGCGAGCGGTCCGACGCCCCGTGCCTGCCCGACTGGCGCGAGGGCCTGCGCGAGTACCTGGCCGCCAGGGTGGCGGCGTCCTGATGCGCCTGCTGGTGGCCGGCGGAGCCGGCTTCATCGGCTCGACGTTCGTCCGCATCCGCCTGCGCGACCACGGCGATGAGGTCACGGTGCTCGACAAGCTCACCTACGCCGGGCGGCGCGAGAACCTCCAGGAGGTGGAGGATCAGATCCGCTTCCTCCGCGGCGCGATCGAGGACCCGGCCGCGGTGGCCGACGCGGTGGAGGGCTGTGAGGCGATCGTCAACTTCGCCGCCGAGACCCACGTGGACCGGTCGATCTCCGGGCCCGAGGAGTTCATCATGACCAACATGCAGGGGACCCACGTGCTGCTCGAGGCGGCGCGCCGGCGTGGGCTGCGCTACCTCCAGGTCTCGACCGACGAGGTCTACGGCTCGATCGAGGAGGGCTCGTTCACCGAGTCCTCGCCGCTGGACCCCTCCAGCCCCTACAGCGCCACCAAGACCGGCGCCGACCTGCTCGTCTCCAGCTACTTCCACACCTATGGCCTGCACGCGGTGATCTGCCGCGGCTCCAACAACTACGGGCCTCGCCAGTACCCGGAGAAGATGATCCCGCTGATGATCCTCAACGCCCTGGCGGGCGACCCGCTGCCCGTCTACGGCGACGGGCGCCACGTGCGCAACTGGCTGTACGTGGAGGACTTCGCCCGCGGCATCGGCCACGCGCTCGAGCACGGGCTGGCGGGCGAGGCCTACAACTGCGGCGGCCCCGACGAGTGCGAGAACATCGAGGTGGTCAGGCGGATCGTCGAGCTGTGCGGCGCCGATGAGTCGTTGATCGAGTTCGTGGCCGACCGTCCCGGCCACGACCGCCGCTACTCACTCTCCTCGGAGAAGCTCCGGGGACTCGGCTGGGCGCCCCGCACCCGGTTCGTCGAGGGCCTACGGGCGACCGTCGAGTGGTACCGCGGGAACCGCTGGTGGTGGGAGCCGATCCGCTCGGGCGCCTACCGCGACTACTACGAGCGCCAGTACGGCCGGGCGCTCAAGTCGTGAGCCGCCGGTGGCGAGCGACCTCGCCGAGCTGAACCGCCGGGTCATCGCCTGCCGTCGCTGCCCGCGCCTGGTCGCCTGGCGCGAGGAGGTGGCGCGGGTCAGGCGCGCCGCCTACGCCGGCGAGGTGTACTGGGCTCGGCCGGTGCCCGGGTTCGGCGATCCGGGCGCGCGGATCCTCATCCTCGGCCTCGCCCCAGCCGCCCACGGCGGCAACCGCACGGGCCGGATCTTCACCGGGGACCGTTCGGGCGACTGGCTGTTCGCCGCGCTGCACCGCGCGGGGCTGGCCAACCAGCCCACGTCGGTCTCGCGCGAGGACGGGCTCGAGCTGCGCGACTGCTACGTCACCGCGTCGGTCCGCTGCGCGCCCCCCGCCAACCGGCCGCTGCCCTCCGAGCGCGACAACTGCCTGCCCTACCTGGCCGAGGAGCTCGCGCTGCTGGCAACGGCGCGCGTGATCGTCTGCCTGGGCGCCTTCGCGTGGGGGTGCGCGCTGCGCGTGCTGGAGGCGCCCCGCCCCCGGCCCAAATTCGCCCACGGCGCGAGCGCCGAGGTCGGCGCCCACCGACTGCTCGGCTCCTATCACCCCAGCCAGCAGAACACCTTCACCGGACGTCTCACCGAGCCGATGCTCGACGCGATCTTCGAATGCGCCAAGGAGCTTGCGGGTGCGGCTAGGCTTCAGGCCGTCACTGGGGCCGAATGCGAGGGGAGCGCTTAGCATGAACGCCGAGCCAAGCTGGCCGGGTCCACACGAGATCGCGGCGCTCGCGCCGGAGATCCTCGACGGCCTGGTGGAGGCGGTGACGATCCGCGACGCCGGCGGTCGCATCGTGTACGCCAACCGGGCCGCGCTCGCTCGGATGGGATTCGCGTCCCTGGCGGAGCTCCGGACGCGCTCGCCGCAGTCGATCTTCGCCGAGTACATCGTCACCGGCGAGGACGGCCGCGAGGTGACGATGGCCGACATCCCGTCGGTGCGGCTGCTGGCGGGACAGGAGAGCGAGACGCTGACCATCCGCACCGTCCACCGGGTCACCGGCGAGCTCTCGTGGATCACGCTCAAGGCGACCCTGCTCCGGCGCGGGGAGCGGAGCCCGCTGGCCACCGTGATGGTCATCGAGGACATCACCACCGAGAAGCAGGCCGAGCTGCGCGAGCGCTTCCTCACGCGCGCCGCAGACACGCTGATGTCCTCCCTCGACTACGAGGAGACGCTGCGCAACGTCGCCTGGCTGGCGGTGCCCGAGGTCGCCGACTGGTGCGCCGTCGACCTCCTCGACGAGCGGGGGGAGCGCCAGCAGGTCGTGGTCGCCCATCCCGACCCCTCAAAGCTCGTGTTGGCCGAGAGGCTGCGCACCTACGAGACCGCCGCCGGGAGCGAGGAGCCGGCCGTCGTCCGGGTCGCCCGCACCGGCGTCTCCGAGCTCTACCCCGACGTCACCGACGAGCTGCTGGAGCGCGGCGCGGTCGATGAGGCGCACCTGGAGCTGCTGCGGGCGGTCGGCTTCCGCTCGGTGCTCGTGGTCCCGATGAAGGCACGGGGCCGCACGTTCGGCGCGATGACGCTCGTCACCTCGGAGTCGCGCCGGCGACTGGACGACGACGACCGCCAGTTCGCCGAGCAGATCGCCGACCGCGCCGCCGTGGCGGTCGACAACGCGCGGCTGGCCACCTCGCGGCGCGAGATCGCGCTCACCCTTCAGCGCAGCCTGCTGCCCGAGGCGGTCCCCGCGATCGACGGGTGGGAGGTGGCCACCATGTACAGGCCGGCCCGCGCGTCGGACGAGGTCGAGGTGGGCGGCGACTTCTACGACTTCATCGAGACCCCCGCCGGCTGGCTGGTGCTCGTGGGCGACGTCACCGGGCGCGGCGTCGAGGCGGCGTCGCTGACCTCGCTGGTGCGCTACGGGGCGCGCTTTTTGGCCCGCTACGAGCACGGCCCCAGCGCCCTCCTCGCCCGCCTCGACGAGGCGCTGCGCGAGCGGGGGGGCCTCTCATTGTGCACCGCGCTGTGTCTGCGCCTGGAGAGCGGGCGGGTCGTGATCAGCTCGGCGGGCCACCCGGCGCCGCTCGTCGTGCGCGATGACGGCGCCGTCCGCGAGCTGCCCGCGAGCGGGCCGCTGCTGGGTGGATGGGCCCACGCGCAGTGGCGCGACGAGGCGATCGAGCTGCGCTCCGACGAGACGCTGTTCGTCTACACCGACGGGGTCACCGACGCGCGGGGGAGCGAGGATCGCTTCGGCCTGCGCCGGCTCTGCCGGGTGCTCGCGGATGCCGCCTCCGCGCCGCCCGAGCGGATGCTCGCCGCCGTGCAGTCGGCGCTCGACGCCTTCCAGATCCCCGGTCTGGCGGACGACACCGGAGCGGTGGCGCTCCGCCCGGCGCCCGTCGCCGGGCAGGCGAGCGCCAAGGACCCGCGTGTCACGGTCGCCCGGGCCTCCTGAGCTGCTGGCGCTCGCGCTCGGCGATCCGCCCGAGCGCTGGCGGGCGCTCGGCTTCGCGCTCGCCGGGGACCGGCTCTTTCTGGGTGGGGTGGGGGTCAGGCTGGGCGCGCCGGGGCAGGGGATCGCCGGCTGGCGGGTGGCCGGCATTGAGCGTGAGGTCGACGGGCTGGCATCGATCGAGCCGCTGCCGCCGCCCTCCGGGCCCGGCGAGCATCCGAACGGCGCGCTCGGGATCGACCACCTGGTGGTCCTCACGCCCGACTTCGGGCGCACCTCCACCGCGCTGGAGGCGGCCGCGATCCCTCTGCGGCGCGTGGTGCGGCGCCCGGACGGCGCGCGGATGGGCTTCCGCCGCCTGGGGCCGGCGATCCTGGAGCTCGTCGAGGCTGCCGATGCGCCCGCCGGACCCGCCCGCTTCTGGGGGATCGCGGTGGCCGTCGCCGATCTCGACGCGCTGGCCGGGCGCCTGGGCGCCCACCTGGGGGCGATCGCCCCGGCGCTCCAGCCGGGACGCCGGATCGCCACGCTGCGCCGCTCCGCGGGGCTGGGGCAGCCGGTCGCCTTCATCGAGCCAGGCTGACCGCCGGCTCCGCCGCCGCCTATTCGTCGGCCAGCGCGGAGTGGCCCATCCCCGCGTGCACACCCGGCGGGATCCCCACCCGCGCGCCCACGCGCGCCAAGAGCTCCAGCAGCCGCTCGCGCTCCTCGGGCGTCAGCTCGCCGCAGAGCGTCCGCTCGTGCTCGACCGCGCGCGTGAACGCGCGCTCGAGCAGGGCGCGTCCCGCCGGGGTGAGGAACAGCGCCCGGGCGCGCCGGTCATCGGGGTTCTGGCGGCGCTCGAGCAGGCCCCGCGCCTCCAGCCCGTCGACGAACGCCACCATCCGGCTCGGCGCGACGCCCATCTGCTCGGCGATCGCCTGCTGGGAGACCCCCTCCGAGCTCGCCACCGCGCGCAGCAGGGCGAACTCGCGCGGCTCGAGCCCCAGCGGCGCCAGCGCCTGGCGGAACCGCTTGGCGATCGCGTAGCCGGTGGTGGAGATCGTGAAGCCGACCGAGCGAAACGGCTGCTCGGGCACGGCGCGCTCGACGCCGGCGTGATGGCGGGTCGGTTGGTCGGTCACGAAGTTAAATTGTACGACCGAGAATGATTTATGCTATGAATCATTCTCGCTATGAAGCTTAGCTCCCGCCGCACTGCCCGGCCGCCGCGCCGCACTGGCCCGCCGCCGCGCCGCGCGCCGATGACTTCGCCGACCCCGTCACGTCTGAGAGGTAGCCGCCATGTCTGATCTGCTCAGCACCCCCCCCGCCCCCGCCCCCCCCCCCCCCCCCCCCCCCCCCCCCCCCCCCCCCCCCCCCCCCCCCCCCC